>Ga0306864_1000806_pt1 | contig 13821 bp, 19 predicted proteins | sample AntRauTorckE5430_FD_190448 | JGI IMG/M metagenome (GOLD analysis project Ga0306864, IMG submission 190448) | Saline lake microbial communities from Rauer Islands, Antarctica - Metagenome Torckler E5 #430 (v2) (version 2) | ecosystem: Environmental > Aquatic > Non-marine Saline and Alkaline >...
GCGTTGATCGCAGATTACTAATGGTCCCTCCCTCGTCCCCTTGACCATTAGATTACCATCTACCTTATATTTAATATTTGGTCATTTTTCAATCCATCGTACCTAAAGAGGTAAGTATCGTGTATCGTACATAATAACTAACTAATAACACACATCGTAATAACACAACATACATCTTGATACATCAGACATCATAGATACTTACATCAGACATCATATACATCATTCATTAAATACTACAACATACATCATTATACGATATCATAAAAGACAAATTTGGATACGGACGCATACAGAAACACACAATAATGCCGAGAAGATTAGAATCAAGCGACGGACCGCACTCACGCACCTCAATCAACAACGGAAGCTCCGAAGACGATCAATCATTCCTTACATGTCGCGGTGATAACGATGATGACCAGGATACAATCTTCCACGACCAACAAGAAGATGACAACGATGATAGCAGCGCCTATGATGCCATATTCAAGGGCCTCGGCGAACCGTCCATCCCACGGGACATGAACATCTCCAAATCCCCCCGTTCTTCCAAAATGAAAAATAATAAAACAATGCAGACGATCGCTGGGGTGGCAGGAAATATACTAGAATGGTACGACTTCGCAGTCTTTGGATATTTCTCGGATGTGCTCGGTGAAGTATTCTTTCCACCCCAAGAAGGGCACAAGGCCATCATTGAATCTTTTGCTGTGTTCGGATTGGCTTTCTTGTGTCGACCGATTGGGGGCGTCATGATGGGATATATAGGGGACGTGTATGGAAGAAAAAAAGCGTTGGAAATAAGTATTTTCTTGATGGCATTTCCGACCTTTGCCATGGGATGTTTGCCTAGTTATGCCAGGGTTGGGAATTGGGCGATCGTCCTCTTGATATTGGTCAGGATGCTGCAAGGTTTCTCAGTTGGGGGACAGCTCGTGAGCAGTTTGGTGTATACGTGTGAAAATAATCCGAGGGGGCAATGGGGGTTGTATGGATCTTTTGTCATGGCAGCAGCTAATTTTGGAACGCTCTTGGGGGGGCTTATTTCGTATGGTCTAAGGAATGGTTTGAGCGAGGAGCAGTTGAAAAGTTGGGGGTGGAGGTTGCCGTTTTTATCGGGGATTCTCGTTAGTTTGTGTGGTTTCTACCTCAAGTATTATAGCGATGATGATGTCATTGAGCACCATCATGGTGGAGGAGGTGGAGAGAGGGATGTGACACAGGGGCAGAATCCTATCAAGGTTGCATTTGGCAAAGGCAATCGCAAAGCTTTATTGGCATCTTCCCTTGTGCCAATGTTATGGTCGGCTGGCTTCTACATCACATTCGTATGGATGGCGACCTTCATGAATTCCATGGTGGATCCTCCTGTCCCAGGGGCGTTTGGGGTGAATTCTGCTGCTCTGTTTATTAGTGTTTGCCTATTCTTCCCCCTGGCGGGAATTCTATCTGATATCTTTGGAAGATACAAGATCATGCTACTAGGCGGAGTTGTCATGGGAGTTCTGAGTCCGTTGATGGTCATTGTTATATCAAGTGGTGACTCTACTGCTGCATTCTTTGCCCAATCTGCAATGGGAATTGCATTATCTTTATGGGGAGCACCGAGTAAGTTTCAACTCCATTACAGTATCTTGCAAGTTTCAGCAATCATTGCGTCCTTTTCATTGCGATGAGGTTCCCATTCAGGATTGAATCTTAACCATTACATCATCATCCCGTATTTGTACACCAGTGTGCGCTTGGCTCGTGGAATCATTTCCGGCATCAATAAGATTAACATCTGTTGCTGTAGGATACAACATTGCCCAGGCGATTGCTGGAGGCTCAGCTCCGGCGCTTGCAACATACCTTGTCGATACTTATGGGCTCCATGCCCCAGGATTTATGATTTCAATAATAGCATTTTTTTCAGTGGTGGGGCTGTGCATTGGACCTGATCCGATCGAGGACGATGAGATTGGTCGCACGATAGTAGCACAGTCGTGCATAATTTATGATGATGAAGATGACGATGACGATGTTTCGTTTGAAGATGTTCGTGAGACTGAATTGATTTAGATATGTTCGGTTCGATTCGATCGGTATGATTGCGCGTGCGTGTGGGGCTAATGGTGCAATTGGGAAGATTAGAGCGTTGACAAATCTATGCATTATGCAAAATTGCATCTTGCCATCCAGCGTATGAGCACAATGGGTTACCCTCGGATGATTCGTCGCTCATTCTACTCCCCAAAATTGCCGTGCCCCATTTTTTTATCAAAATATTATAGCTTGAGTTACCAACTGATACGGACAGTGTATCGAAATTAATATGAAATTACTTGAGCTCCGAACAGACATGAATATTATTTCCCACTTAATGCCATTCAATTAAAATAATTGAGATGACATTTTTCCTGGCGAAGCAGGGCGAAGGGATATAAGACCACAATTGAATATTGAATACATATGGATACAATGTATATGAAGCCCCTGTAATATTATGCTAGATTTGAAGCTGACAAGTTGCTGACAGTGTTTTTGCTAAAGTAGGAATCACTACGACCACAAATCAAAATGGATCTGCTAGTTTCGCCTTGAATCAACATTTCATCACTCACAAACTTGTCTTATTGAGAATGATCGGTGCACGGTGCATGGGGTGGAGATTTATCTCCGAGGTAAGTGATAACTCCGTTACACACAAAGCAGGAACTCCAGTAAAGAAGTAATGAGGTGATATTACATCATTAGATCTCTTCCTTAGATTTGCGAAGTGCAATCTATGGCTGATTCTGGAAGCGAACATGTGGACCTGATTGCACTAACTGACTTTGTTTACTCACATAGTTCTGACTGCCAGCGATTGCTGATGCGCATAAGCATGCTCGTCAACAACAGAGTTGCAGCTACTACAGACATCTCTCCATGTCTTCGAAAAAGTTCAGTGCAAGTTTCGATACTAGATACATCACAAATTATGGTAGTTCGTCATTCGTCAGACTGTGATGTGCTGTTACTTTTGAGTACCATCAAAAAATACTGTTGTCTCATCAACAAACATTTGTTAAGTAGATGGATCCCGATACAGATTCGACCGCCGTCATTTCATTTGCAATTATTTCAATAGGTTCCCAACCGCGTCATTCGCCGAATACATGACAAAGAGTAACATCAATAATGAAAAAATTAGGGTCAGGGTTTGCTGACCCATTTCCGTAAATACTCGAAACAGGGTCAGGCGCGGTCAATTGATATTCTCCCATCATCATAAACGAAAGGGTGCAATTCTTGACTTCCTCCATCCATGATTAGTTTCAGTCTAACTCATTAAGATCATTCATAGCATCTTTGCTGCTATGCACTCTCAACGGACCGTTTTCAAGAATGATGCATATCTATTTTCAAGGAAATAGGGATGAGATCATCTTTGCTCCATCCAACAAATCTCTCCTTCGTTGCTGTAACATCGAAGGAACTTTAATTTGACGCTACGCTAATCTAACTAAGGAATAACATCTCAAAAGCCATCAGACCTAGATTCATCTTCACTAGCACTTTCCTCCTGATGAATGATGGTTCATCAAGTTCTGCCACACCTCTTCGTCAGCGATATTGTGTCCAAATCAGATATTGTGGTAATTTCGTAGTCGACAAAGCTTAGGGCACTACCTAGAACAATTCCCCTTTTGTAACCCTTCACAGTTTTGTTTCAACTCATCTATGCAGTGTTTTGCCGGAGATGATAGCTCAATGATCGTTTAGTTTATCGTAGGCTTCCTCGCTATGATTCCTCTTTAAGTAGACTCCAAACAATCAATAATCTCTGTATTATTTCTCTCTTAATAGCTTTATTTGCCGTCATAAATTCCAAGCATTTGGTTCGTGGTCACATATTCCATAATAATAATAACTCAAAGATTACACATTTACTAACTATAGTGTAAATACGCTCAAGGGGGTTTAGATCGCCTGCCAATCAAGGTAAATAAGCGCCTTGTGGAAAGACGATTGTGATAGTTTGATACTATCTCTATGTAAGATCAACTTCAGAAGGGTATAGCTCACTCCTAAGGGACTTCCATCTTTTTCCATAGTCTTTTTTCGTGTTATCTCGGTGTAAGTCCGATCCAATGTCGAAGGGCATCTTCATCGGAAAAGCTGTCCATAAATCCTGTTCCCATTCCTTCTCTTCCTGACCGTATGACTAAGAACCACTGTTTCTGCTGTGTGACTGATTTCTCCAAAATATTGTCCAGTGTCTGTGTGAAATATTGTGAGTACACTCTGGGTAAGTCGTTTATGCCCAATGCGTATTCTCTCATGATCGCTGTGTTTAACAATGCTGCTCCGCTATTTTCATGAATAGCGTCTGTCTCGTGTAGTGCTATGTTTCGCTGCGTCCATAGCTGATACATGATGTTCCAGCTTTTATGAATGAGCTTGATTGCCCATCTTTCTGCCTTCTTCTCAGTTCTAATTCCAAATAGTGATCATGTTGAATGTCGATGAGCGGCTTAGCCACGAATCCGCATAGAAAGGCGTACCATCCTAAATTAACTTGTGTTGCAACCGCTTTTTCCCATTTTTGTGAATGTACTACGTACTCAGGTTCCCTTCCCATCGGGTCGTACAATCAGGAACAGATCCTAGGTTGGTAGCTCAATCAATGCAGCGTGTTATTCAACAATGGGGAGATCTCATGGAATTTACAGAAGGCGCCGTGGCTTCCGAAAAAACTTATTGGTACCTAGTAGAATACATCTGGAAACATGGAAAATGGACGGCAATGCAGGAAATGGTTTTGACCTGATGTCACGAAATGAGAATAATGACTTCGCCCCACTAAAATATTTATCATGTAAAAGGCATCCGAAATGATAGGCATTTGGATGGCACCGAATGGAGACACTACCGTTCTCATAGAAAAACTTAGAGAGGCAGCTACATCTTGGGGCGTTAAAATGCGCATGGGAAGATCATCTAAGCTGGAGGCGTGGACGGGATTACAGACAAACATATTCGCAACTCTGAAATACCCTCTAGCGGCATGCACATTAACAGAATCTGAGTGCAAATCTATTATGGCCCCAGCGGTAAGAGCAGCGTTACCTAAAGCGGGAATAAGCAGCACAATGTCGACTACAGTTAGAAACGCACCTATTGAAAGCTTAGGAATGGGAGTTCTAGACTCGTACCTGTTTATGGGGACAGCTAGAACTTCAATGATGACACATCACTGTTGGTCTAACACTCCAACAGGTGTTCTACTTCAAATGTGCATAGAAGACTTAGCCCTTGATTCGGGACTATATGGATTACTATGGAACCAAGAATTCAAGTTCTCAGAATGGACAGTAAAACATTCCATTATTTTTCATGCTTGTAAATTTAATCACAAGCATGAGATTGTGATCGGCATAAAGCATCATTCCATAACCAAGAGAAGAAATAACGACAGATCAATTATAGCAGTAGCGTCCAAGCACATTTCGAAAACATCATCTCTGCGAGCAATCAACAGATTGAGACAATTCCATAACGTCGTCCACCTTAGCGATATCGCGGCAGCAGACGGACGGGGATTAAACCACAGATTCTTAGCAGAGACACAATTTACGGGAAAGCGAAACGATTACAAATGGCCACATGGAAAGTGATTACACTCAGTGGAGGATAGCAATGGAGTATGTATTCCCACTCAATTTTACACTGGAAACACCATTAGGACCATGGGAACCATGTATAGCAGAAGAATGGACAAAGAACTGGGACTGGTTTGTTACGGAAGATAAGATATTCCTATGTTATAGAGAGACGGCAACAGTTTGGCACAGATTCCTAAAAAATGAAAGACTACATAGAGAATATAAAACCACTCACCTAGTGGTGGATCAGCCAGCAGAATCCGTACTAAGAGCTACGGTAGAATCAGGACACGGAGGTCTGCTCTTACTCAGTACCTCCACAAAGCCAACGATAGAGGATAGCACTGACAGTACAAGAATGATAGTAGGGTCATTGGAAACCCCTTTACCAGAACTATAATGGACCATGGACTACTTACATTCTTCCGATAAGATAGATCAGCTACTAGAGAATATTAATAGTGGTACTGCCTTAGCAGTAAGCGACGGATCCTATTACCCCTATGAAAAAATTGGAGCAGCAGCCTGGATTATCACAGCTCCAGATGAGACGCAATGGATAAAAGGAGGAGGACCAAAGAAGGTTCAGTCAGCATACAGAAGTGAAGTAGGAGGGCTAGTAGGTATAGCAGTATGCCTAACCAGCCTGTCATCACATTTGAACCACACGGAGCCCCCAATTACTACGGCATGCGATGGACTATCGGCGTTAAAAAAGGTCCACGCAACTAAGGAGATGGTAAAACCTTCCTGGAAACACGTGGATTTGCTTACAGGTCTTATAGACCTGTTTGAAAACCTGCCAATGAAAGCAAGATTAGAACATGTCCTCGGACACCAAGACGATGTAGGCCGCCCTTTGACGTTATTAGAAAGAATCAACGTTAGAATGGATTCAATAGCAAAGACAATAGCTCTAACACATCCAAATCTCAGACTAAACAACTAGCTGGAATCACATTAGGATACGGAACAGTAACAATAGCAGGAACTCTGATCTGTTCGAGGACTACTTGATAAGCAGGTCAATTGGTATTGTTTAGGGAAAGCTCGAAAGGAGGCGAGCTTCCCAGTAAAGAAATTTATTTCAAAATGGATAAGTGGAGACACGGCGACAGGAGTAGTAATGAAAGAAGAAAACAACGATTAGAGGATAATTGCCCGAGATGCAAAGAGCCGCACGAGCACCTGTTGCATGTCCTGATGTGCAAGGATAGCGATACAGGGGCATTCAGAAGAGGGCTTATGGAAGAATTATGGCTGCAAAAGGGAAAAACAGAGCCTAATCTCGAACGGTTCCTAACACTGGGTCTCCAATCATGGATAATAATAACTCAAATCATAACAGATGTGACTTCGTACCTAGATCCTGCTTCGTTTGAATGTCTCAATCCTAGATTGTGCCCAGTCTCGTGCATATAGGCACTCGTACTCTTGCATCAATTATCATTGGACATACTCATTGAGCCATTGATTATTCCCTACGCTGACCAGTTGCTTGATCCTGGTTTGAAGAGAAAGGAGTGAAGCCTTTAGAACTTTCATTGACAGAAACAGTGTACACGCCGTCATTTTCTCTATCAGAAGTAGGTTCAAGTACGAGTGTCTTATAATAACATTCGGCAACTGCACCAGCAAGATTTAAGCATCAGATACTCTATCCAAGCCTACAAGATCTCCTTCTGGAGCAGAAGTAGTAACGTCGTTCGCACTGACGCGCACAACAAGAACACTTCGTGTACCAATGGTCGAAAGACGACGCTGGTGTTCGACAGGTTTATTAGCTAGCTCCGACATACTATTGAGAATTGCTTCTAATCCAGATAGAACTGCATCATCTACATAAAGTGTCAGTTAAATGGTTGCTATTACAAGCCAATATCGAATATTTCGCTACCGTTGGTCCAGGCGTACAGGACACGGTAGCGTGTACAAAATTCGTCACGAAGAGGGCTTTGCATTGATGTCAGAAGCAAATGTAAGTATCTCAAGCCAAATTAGACGTTATGTACTGTGCTGCGACGAAGTAACATCAAAGACTTAGTGCTCCAGTGCATGTTCCAAAGAAGAGCATTAACAGCAAACGCTAACTGTGTGCTATACGTTATACGGTATTAATAATCTTTGAATTGATGGATTGGTTTCACCAACTTTGAAAAACAATTGAACTTCTCTTTGTCTTATTTTGTTTATATTATTTGTATTCCAAACACGAAACAAAGTAGTCAGCTTCCTATTCGTTCAAATTATTTGGGTCAAAAGGGCTGGTGCCGACAATGTGTGTACAATCAATCAGTTACAAGTAAGACAAACATTGGTTTAGTCATAATTTTGAATCAGCCTGTGAGAGCACCACCTCTACCCATGCCTGCCATTGGCGACGCCTTCACAATTTCATCATCCGGAATATGTCCCGTTGATGCCACGGTTTGTCCAATTGCGGTGTACAGCTGGTCATCTTCGAGACTGAGACATTCCAAAGTAAGCTGTAAGTCTCTCACTGTAATTGCGTCCACGACAGCATTAAAAAAAATTACATAAAGAGGTCCTTGAATGGAACGGATTCTTTCTGAATTCCTGACATGAGAGTGGTCCAATAGCTTGATGTTCTCAATTAACCCTCGTGACGATTCAATACAACATGCTTTGAAGATTCAAGATTATCAGGAGTGACTCTGCTTTACTTGCGCAAAGGTTCAAGGGTTTCTTTACATGCTTCTAATGCAGCTTGAGCCCTTTCTTTCGATGCAGTAACAGTGACAAGAAACCATGCTCCCTTGAGTTTTTCAAATCCAGTAAGAGAAAAGTTTACATCATATGTAAGTTGCTTGCGCTCGCGGACAGTACTAAACAATCTTCTATTGATAATTTCACACAATAGAGACAATGAAATATTTGCAAACAACGGGTGAGATCTGCGCTTCTTATCATAGTCACTTTGTCCCTTGCCTGCTGTCATTAACTTTTCTGCAACGGTAGTACCATCTGATAGATCCCTACATATTGGGTGAGGATCCAGCAACATATGCTATTGCACGTGGATCAGAATCGATTACTTCCAATTCCAAGAAATTTCTAGGCTTTTCCAAGACTGGATCAGTTCCAAAAATCATTCCTCTAGTATCCTCCGACACTTTATCTTCAAGCCTGTATTCGGAGTTTGCAAGTGGTAAAATAGTATCAACGTATTTTAGGATCATATATGATACCTCTTGTACGTCAAAGTCTCCAGGTGCAGAATTTTTTATGTTTCTCGGGAAGATGCTGTGACATGATGGCACTCCTGGCATCATCCAAGGTTACAGCGTTGACAGTATCCACATCTACAGAAAGGATTTTTTCATCGTGATTGGACATTGCATGATGATCGATTCTGTACTCTTTCCTTCGAGGTTCTTTTGAAGACTTTCGTGAGAACTTTTATCTTCCCTTACTGCGACCAAGAGCGTCTTCTTTCCAATAGAAACCAACAATAATTTCTCTTACGATCTGCATTACTACCTCTGTACCGGTGATTCCAAGTTCCAGATCCTCCCCAAAGCCAACAATACCGACATTGGGGGTAGGAAAAACAAAGTCAATAACAAGAGCTTCTTAACTGCAGTTAATTTCAACCATGAGCAAATGATCAACACAAAACAGTTCAACCTGTTCACGAGTCCATGTTCCGAAAGCTCCACCCTTTTGCATGGCACGAGATCCAACAGCCATACTTCCTGACTTCAAACCAAGTCACTTATCAGCATGAGGGGTAGTTATTCTAAGATGCCCACATTGGGATTCCGCAGGATTTTGACCAACACCTACGCGGATTCCATTACCCAATCTTCTCAAAGTGAACGGACGAGTGAGCACCCCACACGAGTAGTGGTAATCTTTTAAACCAGAACCTCCTACAGAACTCTTCCATGCGCGGAAGGATCCGTCAAGGCCGCTATCTCCGCGGAAGAGAGGAACTGTCTGTGGCACACCACCGTAGTCAAAAAGAGTAAACGATAGCCTTGGGCTCTAAAGCCGACGACCATACGCGCAATGGTCATAATAATAACGCATAGGAGCAAATGCGTTAGAGCCCCATCCCTCGCCCCTTATATCTCGACAGCACCATGTGTGATCGCGGTAAAGAAAATAAATAAACTAACCTAACCTAACCTAACGGACGAGTGAGCTTATCTGCGGGTGTATCAGGTATTCCATCACTGAATTTTCCGCTCTCCCAAGCAGGCTCATTCTTCTCATTTATCTTCTTCAAATCTTCCTCCGAAATAAGGGAATGAGGAACTGGGACATACTCCTCGGACTTAACATCAATCTGACATGCTTCATATACAGTCTTGACCAGAGTTTCTTCATCACAATAATACTCATCACCAGGCTTTGATCCCTTTGGCGAAAATACCGTGACAATCAATACTCTATCATTAGCAGGTACATCCGCCTGAAAACAAGTCACACGAGAGCATGAATCCTTTGCAGCCTGATTACCTTCTTCAAGCGTAAGAGTTGACAATGCTTATCCAGTAATTTCAAACGATTGTTCCAGTGCCATGAAAGTATGCCCATTCGCAATCGTCTCCATAAGATAGGACAATTGATTCCCGTTACTAATACGATCACCCAGTGCAGCCAACTGCTCCACATCCGTCATGAGAGCAAAGGCATACCTCTCCATTTCACTAGGAGTAACACCGTGAACGCCCAACTGTCATCACTGCGTCCTCCAACATTGAGACGAATCTGAAGTGCTGCAATTGCAACACGCCGTGCAAGACTGCGCCTGAAAGAGCTGATGTCTGTGATTGGTTCCACGGTTCTTTTTGCGAAGAGATTAAAGGAGAAAGCCTGCAGCAATTCATGACTGTGTGGGGGTTTGGTATGAATGAGTGAAGGATGGATGGGATGATGCGTTGTTGGGACACGAAAAAAGAAACGACAAGTGTGACGCATCTTCTTTCCCGGTGTAATCTCAGTAGTCTTCAAGAACTCCACCTTCTCATCCAAAAGGTATGGATACTGAAGCTGCAAATCAATAAATGAGCCTGTTCGCTCTTTCTCCTCCAAAGAGGAAGTGAACTCATCCTTCAAATCAGAATCAGATCCCGAGCTCCACTCATGCTTGACTGGAGGATAATGCCAGCTCTGCTTCGCCTTGATAACATTCTTCCCTCTCACGATTGTATCTATAAGATTACTAGCTTCCGGCTTGAGTTCCTTCAATTTAATCTCCTTTCCCTACTACACAGCTGTGATATGCCCACATTTCTATGCAATCACCTTCTCAGCATCTGCCGGGTTGATATCACCGACGATGTAGAGGAGAACATTATTCGGTCTATATGCGTCCTGTGCCAAATTTTGATATCATCCGTCTGCCAAGTTCGAATTATCCCTGTGCAGGGTGGATAAGATTTGACATTCAACCCTGTACTCGATGGTATTGACCATTAACATTTAAGGATGACGGCCTGACTTCCCTTCTCCAATCTGGGTGATTCAACCCTTGCTTTCATGATATTACAGAAGGCATCGTGGGCAACATGATAATGATTCCATTGGATCTGGGAGTATAAGTGGGACAAGCCGCATCAGCGGAATCAGAGAATACCTGAAGATGAGCTTCGAAGCGTTCAATTGGGTAGAAAGACAAACCATATAATGAAAATCAGTATAGGCATTGGTTTAGACCTCCATAAATTTATACAACACGAAACAGAAAGATGGGAAACAGAAAGATGAAATCAAGTTCTACTTCTAACCATCAAAAGTGGCCCGGGGTACAGTATTAACATTCTATTTTCCAAGGTACCTTTAGAATAGTTTAACTGCCAAGACTTTTTTAAATTTATTTATAGGCATTGGTTTGACTTCCTATTCCGAAGAGGCGTTCCCTCTTACTGGATTCCTTGTATACAACGTATTCGGTACGATGTGCTATCCCCTGTTGGGCTTCGAGCTCATCAGCGGATCCAGAGAACACCTGGAAATGAGCTTCGAAGCGTCCAGCGGGTGATTTATTGGGTAGAATGACGTAGGACAGTCCGTTGGGTAAGGAACCTGTTTTGATGTGTGGGTTGGATGGCAATTAATCAAATAAAAAGGAAGTCTCAGCAGTTAACGTATTCTAAAGGTTCCTTTGAAAAAAGAATAGTAATACTGTTTCCCGGGCCAGAGTATGGTTCGAGATGGGAAGAGCAATTTATCAAGATCGATTGGGTCAGCTTCTTGGATAGTGGAAGGGCGCATTTGGTTGAGGAGGCTAATGTGTTTTCGGACGGAGGAATGGGGTTCGAGTGCGGTAACGCTTTCAGTGTTTGTATTGGTTTGTAGGATGGATGATTCTTTAGCTGAAATGGCTGCCTTTTTTACTTTGGAGGAGAGAGGAAAGAGATAAGGTTTCATTGCTGCTGGTTTACTTCATGACGAGTGATGATTGGTTTCGGTTTCTGGACTTTGAGTTGACATTAGCATTAGAATTGGACTTTGAGTTACGGATTCCGAATGACCTTGACTGGGGAGTGAACGAATAAGCATGGACATTGACATTGCTATTGAAAATGAGTAGTGATACAATGGCGATGGTCGCTGATGGGTGGAACATCAACTTGTATGTATAATATTTGCTTGACTTGATTGTTGAATAGGATCCAAGTTTTACATGTTTGATGTCTATATCTATATACTAATTAATTAGCCAACAAAGATACAAGGTCATGCTAGTAGGCGGAGTTGTCATGGGAGTTCTGAGTCCGTTGATGGTCATTGTTATATCAAGTGGTAAGTCTACTGCTGCATTCTTTGCCCAATCTGCAATGGGAATTGCACTAACTTTATGGGGAGCACCGAGTAAGTTTTGATCTCATTACCTTGCAAGTTTCAGCAATCATTGCGTCCTTTTCATTGCGAAGAGGTTCCCATTCTCGATTGAATCATAATCATTACATTATCCTGTATGCATCAGTGTGCACTTGGCTCGTGGAATCATTTCCGGCATCAATAAGATTAACTAGGATACAACATTGCCCAGGCGATTGCTGGAGCCTTGCAACATACCTTGTCGATACTTGTGGGTTGCATGCGCCAAGATTTATGCTTTCAATGATAGCATTGTTTTCAGTGGTGGGGCTGTGCATTGGACCTGATCCGATCGAGGACGATGAGATTGGTCGCACGGTAGTAGCACAGTCGTGCATAATTTATGACGATGAAGATGACGATGTTTCGTTTGAAGATGTTCGTGAGACTGAATTGATTTAGATATGCTCGGTTCGATCGGTATGATTGCGCGTGCGTGTGGGGCTGATGGTCTGATGCTGTCTGATGGTGCAATTGGGAAGATTAGAGCGTTGACAAATCTATGCAAAATTGCATCTTGTCATCCGAGGGTCAGCCATTGCGCTCGGATGTTGATCGTTGATCCAAACAATTCAAATCAAGTGATGGGATGAATCACATGAGCTTTAAAGGGTTTATCTTATGCAGAATTAGGTTTGGAAGAGTTGAGTTGTCCCCATTACAATAATCAGCATCACTCAAGAAATAGCTTCCCTCGGTAGTTCCATTGGTCTCTGATAATGATGAGTCAGATGCTTCTAGTAAAGTTGGATTGAAGCAAAGGCAACCAATTCTATCAAAAGTAGGTTAGACTTTTATGCACAGTAGCTCACAACAACAGTAGTACAACCACACAAACAACGAAGTCTGTTTCAACAGCTTCGCCATTGCCAGTTCACTATCAGATCATCTCAAATCATATCCACAACAAGTCAATTGACTAATTAAATATTTACCACATTGAAGAAGAAGTAGTGATGGTACCATATCATTATTAATAGGTAAACAATTGCGCTTCATTGCTCATCTTCTTGTCCTTCTTTTATGACCGTATCAAAAAGCTTCTTTTGTTTTGAATTTAATTTAGTAGCTATTTTAGATTTAGCCGAAGCGGTATTAAAATTTTGCAGCAGTGACTCATAAGCGTCGTACAAATTCCGAATCGCGGTCTTTTTCGATATTTTGGCGATTACACAACACAACACAAAACAAAATAAATTAAACCATCACTTCTTCTACCCGACAAACCACTACTACACATCTAAAATCACCACCACAACACACAATCATTAAAATATTCCCCCAGTCACTAATGTTGACGATTGGGGACTTCGAAACACGTGACAATTCACGATGA
>Ga0306864_1000807_pt1 | contig 13807 bp, 4 predicted proteins | sample AntRauTorckE5430_FD_190448 | JGI IMG/M metagenome (GOLD analysis project Ga0306864, IMG submission 190448) | Saline lake microbial communities from Rauer Islands, Antarctica - Metagenome Torckler E5 #430 (v2) (version 2) | ecosystem: Environmental > Aquatic > Non-marine Saline and Alkaline >...
CTCGTCCAAAAACTCTTTCAATGTTACTCATGAAAAGTTCTTGCCAAAGAGTTCCCCGCATTGTCATGACATGATCTACAACTGCCCAAGCATCATGAGAATGAAGACTTTCGAAGACGAAAGCCTGATTGTTGCCCAACTCAAAAGAGGAGGAAAAAATGAATATGATCAATCTGGCCTCCAATATCAATATGCCCAGCGGTGTGCCAACGAAACTGTTCAACAAAGTGCATTCTGTTCGGAGAATCCGTGTTTGCTCAACTCGGGACAATGTTGTCTCCAATTCCATGTTCCGCATAAAAGCCAAGAATAAGTCCTCAGATGACTTTCCTTTTGATTTTTGAGCTATTTCTTCGAGGACAATTTGAAAGATAGCTTCCGTCAAGTGAAGTGGGGAAAAGGCAGATTTGTAATGTGAAAAGTAAACACTTAAGTCTTTGTTTGGGCATTCCATTTCTTCTGCTCGAAAGTCTTCCTGGAATTCTGGATCCAGCGCAAATTTTGGAATAAAGTGGGGTATGCTAAGACGATGACCTTCGGTAGAGTAATTTGACACACTGCTACAAGATAATTGAGAGTTGATAACCGCAAGTCTTGGTGTGGACAGGCGTTGCAAATCACCCTTTACTTCATCCTCTGCATCCTTATCGTCTACTTTACCTCCGTAAATCAGCGCATTGCGCAAAAGCACGAGCATAAAAACTTCAGATGCTCCGTCACATAAAGACAGAGAATTTGATATTAAAAAGGTCAGGTCAGACTTCCAATGCAAATCCACTGTTGATACCCAACTACGAGAGAAGTAGTGCTCCAACAAATGGGTAAAGAATTGTTTTTTACAATCTTTTTCCTCGTCGCTACCGTTCACAATGCGAAAAAAGAGCTCCAGCTGTGTATCCACTTTGCTGTGCAATGCTTCATTTTCATCGCAGAAGATCCTAATAGCATTTTCCATCGTTTCTGGTAAGGTCGTGTGAATCTGTAATATGTAAAAGAATGAAGTGAGCCTCAACCAATTTGCAACAGTCTCTGATTTAACGAGCCCACTCCCCATCATGTCAGGTAAGCTGTCACATAGAGATAGAAACCGCTGAGCCCATCCAATAGCCGTGTCTGTCTGTCTCAGAAGCCGTAAGTTAAGAACCAACCATTGACATCTTGCCTCTACTAGCTCACATGATGGTGTGGGAAGATCTGAAATGGAGCCGTCACCGAAAAAGTCATCACAATCAAGACACGTTGCGTCATCCTCCTTAGATGCATTTAGTCTGATCAGCTCCATTTTGTAGCGAATTGCGCATATGTGGATTATAAGCAAATTTTGTTGAGGCCCATCAAATTTTTCCTTAAACCATTTTGCTGCAAAAGAGTCAAGAGAATAGCCGAGAGTCCAGCATATAAATTGATCCAGATACATATCAAAAAGAGTTGTCTCTGTTCCTATGAACCCACTTCTCATTGCTTTATCAATCACCATGAGAACTATTTCGCTATTCATAGAATCAATTCTATTCTCTCGAAGGCGATCCATTGCGTCGTTTATGATCGATTCTTCGTCTACGAACAAGTCTGTTTCACAATCCAGGATCGTGCTTTTGAATGAATCCTCGACTACTGAATTCAGTAGAGTACAAATTAAAGAGAAAAATGGAAATTTCGCCTCTAACTTGATATGCGACGATGATAAAAGTGGAAGTGATTTCAATCCACAAAAGAGATCAATCTGGTGAAGAACCAACTCCTCAAAAGGTAGTACAGGAATTTTGCGCAGGATGTCACAGAACAAGGCATTCAGATTGCCGGACTGACAAGAAGACTGAAGCAAGTCCAGATTTTTCCACTCGTTCAAAAGTAGCATATAGTGAAGGAAGAACTTGTGCATAATGTCTCGAATGATGGTTTTGAGGCATCTTGTCAAACCTAACATGCTTGTTCCTTTCCTCAAACTCCAAGACGCCCTTTTGAGTAATTTTTCAAGATTCTTCGGAGTCCAAAGTAAAGCAAATTTGTCGCAGAGAATTTCTTCAATGGTTGTACCGCAAAGGCATGTTGCCAGTCTCTTATCCAACCAGGAGCGCCTTTGATGTACAGTAGATGTAGAGTTCACCTGGCATTCATAAAAAACTTCATGGCAAGCAATGGTCTTCCTGATGTCCTTTACCATACTGTTCACAATATTTCTGATATCATTTGTGCTTGGAAGCTCAAGATTACAAGCTTTTTCAATCAAATATTTCATTTCATTGGACCGGGCAGCACCATCAACGTCGTCGAGAGAGACATGCCGCCAATCATCGAGAAATAAAGCAGGATAAAATGATTTTGATAAAAACGAAGCTGGAGAATAGTGGAGCAAGAGCGCAAAAGTCTTGCATTTTCCAGGTGGAAGCTGATCAATGCAGCATCTCACAAAGTTTACCACTTCTATGGAAGAAGGATCGGACATGTCGATCAGAAGCAAAAAAGATTCAACTTCTTCATTATTTGACCATTCAACAATTGCGCTGCGGACGGAAGATTCGTCCTTCAAAAGATTCATGTGCTCAATGATGAAAGTTGCTGGGTTGTCAGTAATCAGAGTGCGGGCGACTTCAATGGAATTGGATTGCCGAATATCTGTGCGGAGTGAAGGAATGCCGAGAATATGTGCATTGCTCCTGGTGTGGATAATATATTTCGACATTGATCGCGACGAAATTGCCTTTGAGCGAATGTTCTCGAGTAGATCCTTAAGTGAGAAGTGCTGTTGTTCAAAGTAGTGCTGAATCACGTCTTGCGGCAAGATAGTTCTGCTCACATAAATTTCTTCTGGGGTCGCTAAGTTCGACAACGTCAGGATGACATGCCTTGTAATCACCATTTCCAGAAGTTTTTCTACCAATACTGCAACAATTGTGCTTGGAGTCGCTTTAAAACATTCCTGGAAAGCTTCTTTGGCGTGTAGAAGCTGACTCTTTGCCAAAAGATCAGTCAACGCTTCAGCCTCGTCCAGAGGGAGGTAATCTTTAGCATAGGCCATCACGTTAATCAAGTCATGACGAGGTACGGTCAAATTCAGTAGCGATTTCAGGAATGATACAAAATGGTCATAAAATGTGGAAGATGCGGGATTCATATTGTCTACGCAAGAATCTTCATTTTCACAAGCACCTGACAGAAGCTCCAACATACAGCTCTCAATAGTTTGTAGCGGCACAAATCCGCAGAGGGTCAATGAAGATACAAACTTATTTATTTGCTTCAAAGATCTGGAAAAGATTCTGGAAATAAAAGGCGACTGATTCACTTTGGCTGTAAAAAGGTCAGTAATTGATAGTCTATACTTTTCAAAGCGATTCAAGAAAGGTGCCGGGAGATCTGACAATTCTGATGCACGAACGTGAACTATGCATCTGAAGGTTGATCCTACTCGACTTCTTCTACTGATGCCACCAACAGCAATATTTGCGAAAAGACAAACTTCACCTGTGCGATTTGTGATCCGTTTAAAATGCTGATTGAATAAATCGTAAAACGATTCGTTCACACTATCTGTCTGACTTAGTACAACTTTTGACCCTTGCCGTGCAGCAAATTTTACACCAGACACAAGTGAAACTTTCTCAAACTCGGCATTCTCGTGTAGGTTGGATAGTTTGAACAAGCTTTTTCTTGAAATGTCGAGAAGGCCCTCATTCTTCAATATTCTCATGATGGAATCATCATCGCTCTCGTCGATAATCAGCGAATATCTGCAGTTCGATGTATTCTCCACCGAAAGAGCCTCTCGAACTACCTCACTGGGAGGGAGAAATGTTGCATCTCTTTTGTCCGGAACGCCGCAATCTTGAATAAATTTTAAGGTCAGGGTCTGAAATGCTTTGAATGGCAAACCATTGAAATTTCGTTCAAGGGCGTGAAGTAAAATATCCGAGGATATGTGCAGTGTCTGTTCAATCAACTGCGACCTTGTACGAATATCTTGAAGCAGATAAATGAAGTCTCTCAATCCAAAAAAGTCTTCTAGTTCACTCTTGGACACAACTCTTTTGTAAGCTACACAGAGGAGCGAGGCAAATGTTTCTCGTGTTGTAGCATTTCCTCCCATGCTGACGAGTTTGACAGCCAAACCTCCATCCTTCTGTGCAAAGAGAACACCTTGGGCGATCTGCAGCATTTCCTGCTCTCTGGGATCTTGTCGAAGTAATGAAACACATCGGTTGCTCTTGGCTGCATCGAGAACATGATTGGTAATTGCAACAAATGCCACCTTTGCTTTGATTGACATGTGACCCTCCAAATAATAGTGCAAAACTTTCAATGATTCCTTTGACTCCTCCGGTAATCCAGCTTCGTCCATAAAGACTAAACATTTGTGTTCTTTTGAATCCACTTTTGATTGACGTTGAATGGCCTTTTCAAACACGGAGGAAACCTCTGAACTAGTGGATGACCTACTGCATTGATAGTGGTACGTAGATAAACGAGGGAGTTGGCGATAAAATCTTTCAGGACTCTCTAGTCCGTTGGCATTGTCATCGATTATGTTCAGTGACAAGGTCTTGGAACTACCAGGTGGCCCTATAATCACCAGTGGTGTGAGAGATAACGAGCAAACCAGAGTCATGAATATGTTTTCTTTGAGACCGTCTGTGAGCGCTATTCCTGGCGGGACTTTCGTCTCGCTATTACATGTATGTTTGAGGTTAAAACAAGAGTGCTGGATTATACATGACCGATAGGATATTGTTGCTTACCTCGTAACTTGATCCATTGAACATTTCAACACCCGCGTAAAGTCCGAATTTAGAGAGATAGATACATTGGACAGCTCAATCAAGAAACGCTTGCGGTTTTTATAATCCAACCTCAAATAGTAAACGATGGCAATCGTTAAGAGCATGGAGGTTCTAACGGCATCCTTTCCCTCCCCCGACGACAAAGGAAAATCAGTGGTAAAAAATTGAAAGAGAGAGAACACTCTTTGAATGTCGCGCAGTGATACGGTGGCTTTTGCTCTTGTCCGTGCCTCTAGAATTAAATTGGGCTTACTTGCTTCGTCTTTACTTCGTTTCAGCCCCCTCTCAATTTCCTCCGCTGCCAAAGTGCGTATAGCATCTTGGGATGCAGCAACCATTGCTGTGAACTCATATTGAAGATAGGTAGGGATCTTTATTTCCAACATTTCAATCTTTCTCAAAACAAACTCTTTTTCTTCCGCAGCATTGAGAGCACCGTATTTCCACTTTAGACTAGCCAATGAAGGCGGTAACTCGCTGACTTGATAATGCCCACTAGCCCAATCTTTTGCTAAATCGCAGTTTTTTGATAAAGAAGTTCTGTTTGCAGGATTGCAAGCAGCGACCACAACAATATTATTTTCAATAGTTTTACCACAAATGGATGAATCAATTATAATTTCCTTGAATAGGCCCATTACTGAAGAAGTGTTTATCTCTGCTCAGGTTGATGATACAGAATACGTTAGAGTCAAATAGAAGAATTGATCCATATCAATGCGAGCTTCTGCTTACCATCGAGAAAGACTACCACCAGTGCTCCTGAATCCTCAACTTTCCTAGCTGTTCTACAGACATCGGCGAAAAAATCTACTATTTGATCTTCAGTGAGAGATGCATCAACATTTAATTCAAAAAAAGTTCGTTCTAAAGTAGAGGAAGCAAACCAATCCAACATTTCTATAACTGTCCTGGAATCTGCATTGAAATCATTTGATAACCACCCAACAGGATGGTTCATAAAGATAGATGATCGCGACCTGGATGATTCCAAAAGCAGTCGGCACAATTCTATATTAAGCCGTGTTATTATTTCAAGATTTTCGTTCGATGAATTCTTGATAGCAGCACGTAGATTATCTTTAGCAGACCTCTCGTTGTCAATATCCTTAATCAAATACATTTCTTCTAGATTGTCCACAATGGACTGCAGTTTCTTGCTGGTGTCTTCCTGCAGTTTTTGAGTGAGTGATGAGTTACGGAGTATACTGTACATTTTCGTAAGGGCAGTTTTCGATACTCCTGTTTCGCCTTCAATAATACAAGGGATTCGACAGGAGATTCTCTCGTGCATATTGAGCATCTTGATCACAAAGTCTAATGTGAGTACAAATCTATTATCATCGATACATTGCAGCCTTCCCAACCCATCATCACTCTCAGCAAGTGGTACATTAAGCGCCTGTGAGAGAAAACGATCAAGTGTAGTACGGTCACGAAGCTGAATCGCAGTTGGTACGTAAAATCCAGGCAAATCAAGAGCTTTGTATCGTTTCAGAGATTCTTCAGTCATGAGATCTGGTGCTGTGCAAATCAATCTGAATTCAGGAGAACCAACGCGGGTAAAATCGTATATGAGCTGCTCATGATTAGACTCTTTCCACCTCTTATTGTGCTCGGTGGAAATTAAACGCTCTGCTTCCTGAAGCATCACTTCAATCAAACTGCTTCCAAGGTTATCATTGGATTCGTTGTAGTTGAAAGCTTCATTTTCGTCAAAGACTGTAACACGCCTGAAAAGGAACTCAATCCAAAACCTTTTTCGTAGCATATCGTGATCAGAAACAAAGGCTGGAAGATAGTCATTGATATATGTCGTGCACTCTTCATCCGAGAGAACACCATCGAGTTCAAACGTTTGAGAGACAGGGATGCGGGCTGCTATCGCCCCAAAGGCTTGACGCAAGGACTCGACATTTGCTTGAGATGGAATGAAGATTCCTTCTGTATCATGTACTTCAAATTTTTCACACAATGATTTCATTTGATCCTGATACTGTAGATACAAATTCACTCCCACCATCATAACATGTAGGTTTGTTGCTGATTGGATAAGTGCTCTACGAAGATCGTCATATTGGCTACTATCAGAGACTCCATCCGTCAAGCAAATAATCCAAGTGTCACCCCTGTTCCTCCCCTCTTGTAAAATTGCAATTGCTGAATTGAGAGCGATGTACATGGATGTTCCGCCACTCGAAAATCTGCTATTAGCTAGAGAATTCCGGAGAAATTGCTTGTGATCTTCATCCCGTACTTGATCCATTGGGATTTCGACACGAACGATATTGCTAAAGATAATGGTGCCAAAGAAATCCCCAATGTGAACGTGGGAGTCAAATATTTCCAATGCATTCGAAATAGCAACAGCAAAAGCTGTCCTCCCATCATCAAAAGAAGCCCCCATGCTCCCCGAGTCATCAATAACAAACATGAGTTGTTTTGGAGCAGCTATTTCAAACTTCCTATTTATAGTGCCGTCTTTGTAGGCTCTCAGATATGTGGACACTCGACGAGCTTTTGAATCAATATCAAAACTGTTTGGCGGCAATACAATGCTAGCACAAACCGATATTATAGGGAGATACTGACTCAACAATTTATCGACATAAATCTCTGGGGTATTTTCTGACGTGCACCCAGGCAATTCAATAAATATGTTCCATTTGGTCCATCCCATTGCGAAGCTATCTCCAGTACGATGACTCTTGACGCATCTGGTAAGCAAAAAATGATTAAAGAAGTAGTTCAGTTCCGTTAATAGTCTTGAACCATAACTCTCTAGGGGCAGCATGAATGAGAAGTGAATAGCGACATGGCTATCTGCGATGGTCCTGAAATTGTTCAAGGATTGAATGAGGGAATCGAGAGATGTGCCTTCGTGGATACAAATAGACCCACGCACTAGATTACCATCATCGCTTTGAAGTCTATCCATTTCTTTATGGACAAATCTGGTCTTTCCTGCGCTATGAACCGAGGAAGTTACAACAGTGATACTGTTAAAATTCGATTGCTCGTTAATGCAGGATTTCCACCGATCTATATTCAAGCCTTTGAAAGCCACTTCATTCCAAATAATATGCTCCACAGAAGGTGAAGAATGAAGCATTGTTTCTGATATTTGCACACAATGAAGGTTGAACATGATTTCCGAGGTTGCCAAGCTACAGACATAATTCACTAGGGTTTCTTGCTGATTTCCAGGGAGATCCTGTATATTCAGCAGCATGAAAGTCGACTGGGGGAAAGTGACTACCCGTCTTAGGAAAAGTTGCAACTCTGTCAAAGAGTTATTACATGAAGCATCGTATACTTCAAAAGGTTCGGGAAGACGATTCTTTATTGACACAGAAATCAGTTAGACAAGAGAATGAAAATATTGAGGTAAGATCTGAAGTCTCGTGATTCTTACCTTGTAAACAAATTTCATTGCACCAACTATCATGAGGTCTTTGCTTCTACTCTCACAATCAAATGAATGAAGAAAAATCCCTGAGCGAGTTCGATTTGAATTCTTTGAGTACCTTGGTTTACCGAGCTTATTGTGCCATGCTTCAATGAACTTAGACACCGCTTCCAACCACGTCAACTTCTCTTCGAGAAAATCAGTCTCCATGGCAACAAGACATTCTGTACAAAACGCAATGATATCACCTCGTAGAGTTACCAGCATTGTAGGTGGAACTATGGTAGCTAAAGTAGGCACGATCACATTCAAATCATCATCACAAGGCTCTGTCAAGAAAGTGACTATAGCTCCATGCAAAACTCTGAGGTCGCTGACCGAGAATAGAGTCATCAAAGGGTACTTTTTTTCTAGTGCCTCGAACCAAGTATTGCACTCCTTGAGCATTTGATTGGCTTTTGTAAGTAATATTGTCGCTGAGCTCAACGGCTCGTTGATTCGGTGAATGAACTTAGCTATATCACCTTTCGAATATCCAACACGCTCAGAATTGCAGATAATCTCTACTACTTTCTTCAAAAGTTGTAGATTGTCAAGGAAGGTCGTGATGTCACTTCCAACCTGTACATCTTCGTGTTGGACAAATCCTAGTTGCTGTACGAGGTCTTCAAGATCCGAACCTGATACATTGACTTTCCCGTCACCAGATTCGTAAGACAGGCAAAGGATATTCTTCTCACAAAGGAATGCACCAGTGTCCCAAACATTTTTGAAAGTGCTAAATATTGCTGTGGCGTCATCAATTTCGTCGTTAAACCATTCTCTCACGCTACGAATATTTTGTTGAATAGTCTCCAGGTTGGACTTTAATAATTCTCTGGAATTGGCTCCAGCATCGATAGAACCCTTAATTGTTGACATGAAGGTCTGAAGGCTGCTCTCGTCTTGAAGGGACGCTAGGATAGATAGGGCTCGCACGGCTGGTTCAAGCGAGTCGAGCACGTTGGATTCGAAACTATCCGAGTTGGCGAACAAGAGCTTGTTGGTCACATTGCCAAACTCGGCATAGAACTGTTGCCGACCTTCCTCACCACTCCATCCTTGTTCTCGAACGAATATGAAGACATCGGGGCTATTGCGAATATTTTCAAAGATAGCAAAAAGAGAGACACATCCATCCACTGCTCTTCCAAGTTCTACATCGTCAAACTTTTCACAAGAAATACTGAAAATATCAACTATAGTCCTTGCATAGGCTCTGGCAGTATCAATATCGATATGAGAGGTGTCATTGGATTTTATTTCATTCGAAATCTTATCAAGATTTTCAAAGCTATCATCAGAAGTGACAAACTGAAATTGAAACTGTCTAGAGCAACTCACGAAAATATGCAACTTCTCCATGATAGCAACTAAGGAAGAAACGAAATTAAATGTATGCTGTTCTGCTATATCAACCGCAATGGTTGGACAGCCAGCTACAAGAGAAAAGCTCTTCCGAAGCATGCCAATGATATGCGAGTCTCTGGGAGCGGTTGGGGCGTTAGTGAAAAGATCGACAGCATTCTTGATAGCACGCAAGGGATCTCTCTTCAGGCTCTTTCCGAGATCAGCGAGGAAAATTTCAGCATTCTTAACAACACCAAGGACTTCATCAATGTCAATACATGTCCACGACCCAAAATCGATGCTCTCGTAAAACAAATCGCAGTCCACCTTGACGTCGACAAAATAAGACAAGGTTCGAATTTGTTGGTGGAATCTTGCTAGGAACTCTGATAACGTTCGTGCGAGATATTTAATAGATGACAAGGTGTGTTTCAAATTTGAAGAATCTAATTCATTGCACTCATTCAAAACCCCTGCAATGCCGATGGCAGAGTTTACGTTACACTCATAACGCTTGAATATATCCAATAGAGACAATGCACCTGAAGTGCAAGGTATGGAAAGGGCTTTATTGATCTCGTCGCAGGCTTCATCCATTTCACGGAGAGCCTGACATAATTCAATTTTCGTAGCCACTTCGAATCCTGTTATATTCTTAATAGCATTCCACTTTTTTGGATCGTAATATTCAAGAGACGCATTAATATCTCGAAGTATAATGCCATTTGTTCTCACACCTTTATTAAAGTGTTCAAAAATTTCCCGTATCGTGGTTCCACTGCTGTGCACGTTTGCGTCGCCTGCGTTACGACAGAAGAAATCACTTACAGCGCTAAGGGTGGTGCTACTGAAGCAAAGAATATCAATAACTTTCTTTGGATCCCATTGCTGTAACGTCGAGGTAAAAACTTCATTTAACAAAGAATTCAAACTTGGTTTCGCATCGCAAAATAGATCATCGTAGAGACAAGCTGATGTTTCGATATCTTTTCCACATTTATCACAAAGGGATTGTGATAATTGAGATATAAGACATTTCATGAGACGGCCAGCTTGTAAGTCCATAAAGCTAATGCCTCTTATATCATCGGAACTCGAAAATTGGGCCTTTCGGATAACTAGCTCCGCAACAGATTCAGCAACGCATTCATCATTGACTTGCTCAGAAAATAGGTCAGCATTGCACGCAGCAAGCTTGAAGATAAGGTGACAAAATCTTGCAGAAGTCAATTCATTATGCAATGAATATAGGACAAATTTTGATATGTCTTCGAAGCCTACATCGGCTACATTTGCGAAATTAGAGTATGCCGCACCGAGGAAGTTAATCTTGTCTTCAAACTTGCACCACTTCTGTTTCATCAATCTAGAAGTGTATTGATCCATTGGTTTATACAGCTTTTTTGATCCAAGAAATGAAGAGACACACGAATCAAAGAGGTATTTGACATCATCTGGCTTGATCGATTTCCATTGGATTGTGGCACACAAGCTAGTTTCAAGGTTTTCAGTAATCGATTCTTTGAAATAAGCGCGATCGCAGTGCTCAACATCGACAAATTGCCAAAGAATGGGCAACTTTTTCGGGTTTTGATGACAGAACGAGGAGACGATTGAGGTTGCCATCTTCTTCTTCAGGACCTCATTTTCCCGAGTGAATTGAATGAACTGCATACATTCAACGAACTCTTGACATAGCGCTTCGTCGATAAATTTCGATAGCACGATCTCTTCAATCCACTGTTTAACATCAACTATGGGAGTGAGTTGAATCATTTTCCTTCCTTGAACTCCGCGTTCAACATATTCAGTAATTACATCACAAATACCACGTAGGGATGTCTGTGAGAAGAATACGAGAGAACGCAATTCTACCTGCCCCAATTGTGCTTCAAGGTCTTCACAAAAGAGGCCAGATCGCAACAATTGTGGCCTGCACCTGACTAGATCTAAGAGTCTCGACCAATCAAAAATTTCTCCGCAATGATGATTATGAATCCACACGAGTCTTGGAATCTGATGTTGTAAGGATTCACCTTTCTTTCTTGTCGATCCCAACTTCTGAAGTCTTGTAGAAATGAAGCGCATCAATGATTTGCAAGGATTAAAACCATTGAAATAGTGGCTCTTCGCAGCATCGCTGAGCTTCAAAGTAGAAACCATTTCGAGTCTGGAAATACACTTGACAATGGCACGGCGAACGCCCTCTGCATGGTCTTTGTTAAAGGGAATATCAATCAGATATTGGCAAGAAAAGGCAATGATCATAATTCCATTGCTATCACAGCCACTCATGTATTCCAACAACTGTTTCCGGATCTCGCCGATCTCCGCGTAACGATCATCGTCTGCTATCGCCATCTTTAATTGAACCAACGCAGCATTATAGGATTCTAATCCATCTTCTGACCAATCCTCGAAGATTTTTTTGAGGGCCGGCCTGACTTTGGGGGAGAAAATAATCTTTGAAATTCCTCTTCTAACGAACATAAAAAACCCTTCCGACTCCTTTTCACCCTCAGATTCATAGTTTGTTTCTGCCTGTGGACCCAAAGAATCATTACGAGCAACTGCTGCGTAGGAATCATTGATAGATGGACTTGCACGAGCAGACTCGCTAATACCACGCCTATCCTCATTGGCATTTCCTAGGACAGTGATAGAAATCAAGGCGGCACCAAAGTTGATCAAATCGCGCATTTCATCCTCATCAAAGACAAATACAGGGATAGTGTGAGCCATACCTGGGGCTTGAGTAACAATGAGTGCTGGAACTTTATATTTCGCTGATTCCGAGGCAATAGTCTTGAACATCCCTTGATCTTGATGAGCATCAGAAAAAAAGTAAAGAACTGGCGAATCAGACTTCAAATCTATTACTCCTTGGTTAATGATTTTGCCTTCGCGTAGAACTCCTTGTCTTACGAGTAAAGACTGAATCTCAAATTCTGATGGGTCTTGATCAATAAACAATGTCGCAAACTTTGTCAATTGCAAAGTTTGTCCGTCTCCAGAATTTTTGTCTTCAATATTCAAGGTATAAGCAACCTATTTCGTATGGTGCAGAGTCGGTGAAAGGTGATGTAACATTGTCAAAAAGTGAAATTCACGAAAGAAGCAATACACTTACATTAATAATAGGCATCTCCTCCATTGTTACTGCCTTTCCACCAGATGCTGTACTCTCACCCTTGCTCTCTCCCCCAACACTCGCACAGTCACTAAATTCAAATGAATTTTCCAATGCCACTGCCTTCTCATTAGGCCCTGAACTCCGCCCCTCAACCTCCACCCTCAGCCTCTCACTCTCGCCATCACTCAATTCTAATGGATGGCTTGGCACCCTCTTGACACGAATCTTGAGAAACTTGGGCTCAAACTCCAGCACCAGTTTGAACTCCTCCTGGCTCAAAACGAAAACCGGAATTGACGTGGTCACAGTTGGTGTTAAAAGCATAAATGCTGCAACACTTCCATGTTTTTCAAGCTCCTCGACAACCACATCCACATCCATTTGATAGTCCTTCTTAGAAAAAGCAACTGCACCTTTTACTTGTTTCCAGTTGTGAATTGATTTCACGCGGTCTTTATCGTTTCTGCCATGAATAACCTTCACAAATTTATGTTCCGATTCACCATCTACCTTGCTATTCTTCTTCTCCAGAAGAATTGCTGTTTTCGAGAGCACGCGAGATCCTGCAGCAGCTCCAGGTCCTTTCCAACAAAGAGTAATCTCGAAGCGAACTTCTTGCATCTTACCTATGTTCCTTGATATCCTTGATGTTGTACTAGTTACTAGTATTTTTATCACTTTCTTCTTTTGATTCAAATTATTTTCAACAACTCGATGTACTCGTAGATGATGATTCGAAATAATCGATCTCTGTATGAATTGTGTGCGTTGGATTTGGAAGTGATCGAAAGCAGTCTACAGCAACCAATAGGAATTGCTACGCACTATGAATGTTTGGTTTCAATTCCAACGGATGATTCGTCTCTATTTCAATTCCTACGCTGATAAATAATTAATCCCGTCGTATTATGTCGGACCTCGAATCAATCCCGTCGTAGGACCTCAAAACCTTTTGTGATTCTGAAGGGAATGGAAAACGGAAGATGTCTTCACTTTCCTTTTAATGATGATGGAAGAAGCAATGGATATGAGGGAAAATCAACAATAAATTAGATAGTTTTGTATGGAAATGTGTGATGAACCAATCGAATGAACCAA
>Ga0306864_1000808_pt1 | contig 13805 bp, 14 predicted proteins | sample AntRauTorckE5430_FD_190448 | JGI IMG/M metagenome (GOLD analysis project Ga0306864, IMG submission 190448) | Saline lake microbial communities from Rauer Islands, Antarctica - Metagenome Torckler E5 #430 (v2) (version 2) | ecosystem: Environmental > Aquatic > Non-marine Saline and Alkaline >...
AGTACCTTTAAGTCTACTTAACGTTTTGGCTATATTATCTTTAAATTAGCTAGCCATTACTTAACGATAAAAACATAGTGACAGTACTTAATTCGACTTAAAGCTCCACAAGCATGAAGCAAGTCCCCTAAAACCCTCTAAAACCCCGGTTTATTGAGGCCGTCCGGCACATGTGGTTGAAAAAAGGGAGTTGAAAAAAAGGAAAGGCCTCTAGTATGCTTTTCAATTGAATATTTTGTTTTTGTCCGTCTCATGCTGATTGGAAAAAAGGAAATTGAAAAAAGGGAAATCTCTTGACACTCCGACAGAATTAGTCTGTCCCACCCCTTTGCCAAGGGTAATCTACTGTATCCCAAAATTAATTCGACTGAATGTACTACTTTAGCACGTATCACCCATCTCCATCGGACGCTTTCTACACTATTACCTCTCTATTAACAGTCCCTTCCTTCACACACTAGCTGCAGAATCCGACGTCGATATGCTGATATCATTTCTGATTGTGCTGTGTGAGCCAAATAGAAGTTTAGATGGCAAATATGACGACCAGACCTCAATTGCTCATACGATAAAACATTAATTGCCGGTATGATATCTATCTTTTTTACCGAAACTGATAGGGTCGTAATAAATATTTACCTCTTTCAGCATTACAGACAAAATTGAAAATGCTGAAACCAATAAATAGACCTCTAGAGTACAACTGCCTAGTATCAAATTTTAAATTTTGATAACTCAAAATCTAACTCATTTACATGACAAAGGAATCTTTCCATACAGACGGAAACCAATAGTACTCCAATCCTTCATATCTATCAATCCAAGCCATCCCTTCAGATAATAAAAGGTCCATGGCTCTTTTTACTCGATCATCCTCCCAGCCAATCATGTCACTCACTGAATTCAATGTGATTCCACCTCCAGCGTTCTGCGCCAGTTGTATAACCTGCACATGATCATTATCCAACTCTGTCGGAACTGAAAGTATCATTTGCGTTCCACCAACTTTTACAGTCCGAAAACCACTCCCCAGCTGTTTCAATTTCCCAATAGCAACAACAATATCATCTGCGCTATAATTTGTCACCACCTCGTTCAATCGGAATTTAGTACCTCTACGTAATAAGACACTCTGAACTTCTTTGATTGACATGATACCGCCATTCCTTGATCTATATGCAAAACACACTTCCGCAACTTTGACAGCGAGCTCATGGTAAAAATCACCCATTTGAAGAAAGCTCCAAAATGATTTTTTGGTTGTCAGTGGATCTACTCCGAGCGGTGCGCACATAGATAAGAATTTGTGACGGAATGCTGGGTCTTTGGCAATTGTTTTATGATGCGCTTTGGCGAATTTTGTAAGCTTAATTTCGAGTTGTTTCACTGTTTCCACTGTATTTGTTAAAAAATTGGTAGAGATGTGAGATTAGTCAATGGGAAGATTATGAGCTAGGAGTCAAATAAAGCCTTCAAAGGCTTAAAGAGAAGGAATGTACTGTTGTGCTAATACTGACTTGCTGATTTGAGAGATGTTGTTTTAATCTCTTCTGCCTTTTTCGTAAACTTCGAGGTTTCACCCTTCTTTTTAAGAGCTCCAATTCCTGCCCTGCCTCGTCGGTGAGCCATTATTAAACTATCTTGGCTAGCGTAAAATGTGATCAAGATGATAATCCTATTATAAGATGAAAATACCACAAACCACAACAGTGATTGCTTCGATTGTCGTGTGTCGATCACCGATCACACAACAGTAGTATGTAGTATGGTAATAGTACGATAGCAGTAGTAGTCGATCACTATGCTAGAGTACCATAGCTAGCAAGGGGTTCCCCAAAATAAATCCACCCTTTTTCCAGTCATTTCATAAAATGTTATGTCCTTTTTAGTTAGTTAACCGTAACCATAAAACCGTTACTGTTAAAATCATAGGTGAAATTTTTTAATTCGTTCGCATACTACAGCTTTAATCAGGCATATAATAAGTAAGCATGGTAGTCTCCCTCTCTAGAGAGAGAGATGGAGAGAGTACCTACTACTACTGTACCGGTACCTAATATCCTTTGGCTGCTATTTTTGCCATTTTTCAGCTTGCTACTTGCTAAATTTATCGAATTCCGTTCATAGAATTTATAATTTATAACATTTTTATCTTTTCCCCACGGCTATTTTGGATCATTCCCACACTGATAGATTTTAACGGCTTTTCCTTCGCACATCTGTCTCTTCTTCTCAACATGAAGATGATAAAAATAGATAGGTAGATTTTAGACATTTACGCAATAAATGCTTGCTGCGAGTACAATTTCATCTCATTATTTTGAAATGAGATTTTCACTTGATGTTATTAAAAGACCTTTCTCATATCGTAGTGATTCGGATGGTGATATTCCAAACGTACCACTTGTAGTCTCTCCCGAAATGCGTATTGTTGAACTAGAAGATGCTTTGAATGCTGTCCAACAAGAGAGAGATGAAACTCATCGTAGACTTGATGCTGCTTTAATTAATATTGCTTGCAGAGATATGATTTCTCGCGTGCGAGATGATGTCGCTAAAATTGTCATGGATCCTCGGGCAGGTCACGCCAGAGCGGCTGTGGCCATTGGCACGGACCAAAACATTTGGAAGTAAAAACTTGAAAGCATTCATTTCTCTAACTTCTGTTTTCCGCTATTGATAGATATCGTTTACCGAATCTACTTTTCAGGTTTCCAAGTCTTCCAAATAACGTGCATTACGTAGATATTGGTAATTATTTCTTTAACGTATCTCGTCGTGTACCTCCTAATCATCCTGGAGATGGAATGTTACGTGAGATCGCCATGGATTGTTGTTAACGTTTCATAGTCGAATATGAAAACACAAATACTTGCTGAAAGTACAATCTCATCTCATTATTTTGAAATGAGGTTTTCACGTGATTTTATTGGTGGACGAACTTGCATCTTCCACATATTGATTAGTGCGAACTGGATCTGAACATTTGGACATATTGAATAGAGAGATCTGCAATCCACTATTCCTTTCTTATTCTGTCGTATTTTGGCCCAGTGCAAGATCAAATTATCACCGATGGGATAGAGATAGTTCAACAGATAATGTGAAAGTAAGAGTGAGCGATGTTCCGTATTCGTTGTAACATTGGATTGTGCACTTATGATAATTGGTGTTGTATCAACAATTAACCAGAAATCTTCAATTTACCAACTACTCTTGGATCTGTCGATTCAGTCATATTTATTTAAAGTATAAATGAATCAGTTTGTCGAAACGTGACTTCATAAGCTTTATCACCATGGAATCGTACTGCGTATATCCTCTCTCCTCCAACCTAATTCTAGTTGCTTGTCCTACCATTTCCATCAATGCAATATCGCCATTCATTTTCAAAACACTCACTCACTTCAACCTGTCCCCAAGTTGTCCCATCCACCAACCCCCATCATGCCCAAGTAGTGGCAGCTACACGAAAATAATCTCCTCCCATGTCCGGGCCAGAGTGATGATCCATGCAGAAATGGTTCAATAGTGATCCAGGCACATCTCCAACAGATTGTGGAGTAGATGTATCTTCAAAGTGATTATAGATGAGTAGAATGGTATGTTCCTCCCAATCACCTTTAGGATCTTCCACATAAGCTCCCTGAGACAACCAGTTTCGATGTCGATGTACAAACGTTGGAAGTATAGGATTGAGTTGGAAAGAAGACCTCGGATAAATTCGTCATAATACTAGTATTAGTAGTGTCAATTACATTAGTAACTGGCTGTAAAATATCGAGAGAATGAACGAGCGTCAATGTCTTGAGCACAGAATTCGCAGTGAATGATGATAGATTGGATGAAGAATCTTGTTCAGCTCTTGTGCGGCCTTCAGCATGAGTGCTACCTTTGCAAGTTTGAAACAATTATTTGGGGGTAGAGAGATGGAGAGTAGAAAAGATGTCAATCAATTCCCTAGTCAAATTGGCAGCAAGCGATCGTACCAATCCCTTGCTGTCGCCAGTGTGATCAGGGGATCCCATCAAAATCTCATGAGTAGCATATCTGTATTCAGCTACGTTCATATCTGCAAATTCTTCTTCAGTGAATGGATTAAGTATTTGATTCAATGTAGAACTTAGATCAAGAGTGGAAGAAGTGACAATGTGAGCATATTTAGCAATGGATCTAGCCGTCTGATAAGTTCCATCGAGATTCATCAATTTCAATTTCAACATCAAGTCCATCAGCAGCAGCAGCTTAATCAGCATTTGGAATGGCTTAATGTGAGATATAGTAAATGAATACTCGGGTTTGTTTGCGATTTTGCATGAGATTGGAAGAGAGCTTAAGAGCGAATTGCGTGGAAGCAATAACGACGAGCCTTTGACTTCGGGAACGTATCACGAGGAACGAGATTCGAATAACGCCGAGCCTTTGACTTCGGGAATGTATCATGAGGGACGAGATTCGAATGGGGGGAGGGGGTGCTAAACCACCAGGAATTGGATTGTTTGTAATGATAGTTATCATCGTCGCTTTGTGCAAGGTTCCCTTTGTCTTGTCTGAGCAGATATATATTCCTTCATCGTCATGGCTTGGAATAACGATTGTGGATAGCAAGGTGCCGTCGTTGGCATTCCGTACCATGATTTCATCAGCATATGTAGCAAAATGTGGGTGCCATTTGATGTAATAAGGTTAGAATAGTCTACCCCTTGCACTTGAGATTGGCTTCAAATGAGGTTTCTTGAGCAGCGGCCTAAGGAGGACTATTTTGTTGAGGAGAATTGGTAGTATCACCGTCGGCTGCATTTGGTTAAAGACTTCGTCTACAGGTCTTGAATTAGAGGAAGATAAGAAGCGGCATTGACCACCACCTCCTCTGCAAATAACATTATAATTGTTGCCATCATTATTATCCTATTAATTAGCCATGAAGTTAAAAGTACTTCCCAATAATCTCCATGGCTTCTTGTAGCTTGTCTTGCAAATTGGAGCACTGTTAGTATCCGTTCAAAGATGATTCATTGAAGTAATACAGTCATGAGTTTACAATGGAGATGGCAGAGGGACCCGCGGCTTGTCCATCATTCGCCGAGTTTCCTTTCTCCGATCAATAGAAGCCTTCCCAAAGGTTCAAAGAAGATTAACAATTTACTTCTCAACTTGAACTGACCTTAACAAAATAAATCACCCCTGACCCTCGACGCAACAACAGAACAAATCGGATCAGTAATATTATTCGGAAGCATGTCAAAAGGTTCCAACAGCGTTTGGGAAGGAGGCGCGATGATCTGCAAAGAGAAACCAAAGGATCTAATCTTGCAAGCTTGCTTTGACGTTGTGTAGCACTACTTTTCAACATCAGATACGATGTAATCCCAACACTTCCCAGCATCTGTCCAAAAATAGTTATTTCATTTTCAATACAGCAAGGCATTGTAAGGAGGACTGCGATAATGCTGCTCGCCAATGTCTCATCCAGTTCAGTCTGCTTGCTCTTTTGTTCGACTTTAGCAGGATCGAGGAGAGCGAAACGTAGTAGATTCGTAACAGTTGTTGAGGTATTCATGAGTTCTTGTGTTTCCTTTCTACCTACAGCAATAAGAATACCTACAGCAATAAGAAGAATCACAGACATGTTAAACATAACGACATCGGTATCCCTTGTCTTAAAGGCGGTCTTCTTGGAAAAAAGCATGCAGTCTCACATGGCATATTGGAAATCAAGGTCTCCAATACTTTACAGGTGGATGCCATCGAAGACCACTAGATGTTGCAATCTGGAGGCTGCTGTCCAGGATTAGTAACAACGAAGATGTCACTCCTTCAGCGTAATGCTGAGCGTCTTCGCTATCTACTTTATGAAGCGTGCACCACAGCCAAGATATAAATTGCCGCTTGTTGAACCTCATAACGCTGCGATTTTTTCCCCAGAATCTCGATGGATGCCTCTAACTTCTAGTTTAGATTAATGATTGCTCGGCAACTTTCGTTAGGAACCAAACTAGACAAAATTGAAATTGCCTCGAGATTTAATGACACGTTGGTAGAGTCATTAACTTCCTTTGTTTCCTTCGAGGTTACGTTGTCATCGTCAATTTCTTGAGCAAGGCCCTCAATGAGATGTGCAGCATAATCTATACAGAGATAGCATCTCCCTAGCAGCAACAGCTATGACAACAGCTGAATACAAGACCGTACAAAAGCCTTACACAAAATAATGTTTGAATAAAATCGGAGAACACAAAACCTTTGATACAGTCTCACATGGCACATTAGAAATCAAGGTCTCCAATACTTTACAGGTGGATGCCATGATCAAATAATCATTTATTTGATGAAAATCTCCAAATGAACGAAGACCACTAATAATAATAACGCATGGATTATAGATGTTGCAATCTGGAGGCTGCTGTCCAGGATTAGTAACAACGAAGATGTCATTCCTTCAGCGTAATGCTGAGCGTCTTCGCTATCTTACTTTATGAAGCGTGCACCACAGCCAAGATATAAATTGCCGCTTGTTGAACCTCATAACGCTGCGATTTTTTCCCCAGAATCTCGATGGATGCCTCTAACTCCTAAATAGTTTAGATTAATGATTGCTCGTCAAACTAGACAAAATTGAAATTGCCTCGAGATCTAATGACACGTTGGTAGAGCCATTAACTTCCTTTGTTTCCTTCGAGGTTACGTTGTCATCGTCAATTTCCTGAGCAAGGCCCTGAGCAAGGCCCTCAATGAGATGTGCAGCATAATCTATACAGAGGTAGCATCTCCCTAGCAGCAACAGCTATAACAACAGCTGAATATAACAACAGCTGAATGCAAGACCGTACAAAAGCCTTACACAAAATAATGTTTAAATAAAATCGGAGTCGTAAGCACTGCTCCACCGAGGCTAGCAATAGCACCGTACATACAAGGAGGATTCGGGTTACTAGACACATTTGGCAACCAAACCATCGGGTGGCCCAGAAACCCAGCACCTTCACAGTCTGGAAAAGCACGTTGGGGAAGATTTTTACAGTCACACCCTCTAATCTAGAGAGTGGAAAGAGGATGCGATAGCATACAGCTCCTGGTCCACTAATCAGACAAAGACAGCCATATACCAGAATGAAGGAGACCAGTGGACGCTATGGATCCCCATTGATACAACAGAACGCACAAGGAGCCGAACACGACCATTTCGCAGAAACCACCCAATACAGTAACCGGATAACATCATCCCATACTCCATCAGACACGATATAAACATTATTTACATACATTCAACAGGAAAAAAAACGAGCACAGACGATCCCATCTTGACAAACTGGAAGAATCTTTGATGGATGCTCCCAACTCTCACGATAACACCAGAAGCAGAAAAAGACTTTGTTGAAGACATCATCAAGGGGACAGCACGAGTGGTTTCCGATGGATCATATGCATCAGGACGTTCATCCTTAGCATTCAACACACTAACGGATACACCCATCACAGGAAGCAATTCATTCCCAGGAGATCCACGGGATCAAAGCTCCTATAGAGGCGAACTCGGTGGAATCTTGCCAGCAATAATAGTAACAAACCACCTTTGCAAAAAATACAATATCAGCAAAGGACACTGCACCATGGGATGTGATTATAAAGGAGCACTATCATCAACATTCGGATGGAGAAGACCAAGCCCAAGATGGGCATGCTATGACATAGTATCAATGATTAGATACCATATGCACAACTCACTTATCACATGGGAAGGACATCATGTCATCTTGACGATTGGAAGGTTGCAAATATTCTTGCAGACACAGATGCTACGGAAGAACTGCAACTATATAGAGATATATCAGACGAAAGATCTTGGAAGGAGCACCATGGAGATTATTACACAACGGTGTACTAATCTCAGGTAATATCGAAAGCACTCTACGCGAGCTATTCACAAAAGAGGAAATGCAACAACGATGGGAAGCAATGTTTGGTTTGAGTGACGAACAAGCACAAAGCACCAGCTGGGAAGTTTTTGAAAAATCACATAAAACTCATGCCCACACTGTATGAGCCCAGAGGACAAAGATCAAACTTTCACCTGCCCATCAATAGCAGCCTCTACATCATATAACACACAAATGATAAAGCTGAAATACATCTTGAAACAAACATGAGTTACAACAATCAATACTAGAAGTTGCCAGAGCTCTCCGCCACCAACGCGATCCTATATACGATGAAGGATGGGCATCAGACTATAAACGTAAATAAAAATAAGTCTTAGCAGTTAATCTATTCTAAAGGTTCCTTGGAAAATAGAATGTTAATACTGTACCCCGGGCCACTTTTGATAGTTAGAAGTAGAACTTGGTTTAATCTTTCTGTTTTGTGTTGTATAAATTTATGGAGGTCTTGTTGAAGAAGGTTTTGTGTGAGGTGTGGTGGTTTTATGATGATGATGCCGAATGGGATTGGAGCCAATTTACCAGTCGTTCATTGGACATGTTAAGAATGTCCCCAAGAGGTTGTTTATATAGTGCATGTGGATCTATTTCTGTGCTGTTTTGCTGATATAAGGCCGTAATTGTAGATTGATGCATCTCTCGTGTTTTTCTATATTCGTCTGCTGATTCTGTTGCTTGGGCTGCTTCATTGCGTATTTGCCAGCGATTTAGATTATAGTAAATTAGTTGAGCAACGAGTTTCTTCATCCAGATTGGTCCCGTGTATCGTTTGGAGAATTTTTGGGAGGAGGGTAGATTGTGCCGCATATGGTCATACCATAATCCTTGGGCTGTGGTCCATGTATTGCTTAGTCGTCCTTTGAAGGCCTGTGTCCATCCTATGAGTGATTGTTCTGTATGAGCGAGAGCTGTGATTCTGTCGAGTTTGTCGGTTGTATCACCATGAAACGGTGGGATTGATTCGTCTGAAATCCATGCTTTTAGACTACTCATGATTGCTAGTTGGATTGGTGGGGCTGTATTTTGGTGTGACATCCATCTGTTGATGGATCGGAGGTCTGATGCAGGGAGAGAAGGACAACCAAGATGGTGCATCGCAGTTTCGTCCATCCCACATCCCATGGGGCAAGAGCTACTTTCTGTCTCTTCGAAGAGCATCGCGCGAGATTTCGTATATTGCCAATTGTGAATCATCTTAATTACATTCACTCGTATAAACGTTTGTGAACGAAAAAATTTAACCTAGGACAACGCGCCTTCCTCGGAGGATTCTGGATTACAGAAATCATCTCGGCGCAGGCAGTTAGCTTACTTTAAGAAAATCAAAAACCGGAAAACAGCAAAAAAATGGGCAGCTATGGCCATCATAGAAATACAGGGCTGCCTCTTGGAAATGTGGTTCGTTCGAAATGACGCACTACACAACAACGAAAGAAGCGAAATCAATGTAGACAGGCATAAGCAGCTAAACGATAAGATCGAAAATATCTTCAGAGGAAAACCACACAATAGACTCTTACCACAACAAAATGTAATTTTCCACAATATTAAAGAAACTCCGACTGGGGCGAAAGACCAGATGGGTAAATGAAGCAGAAGATATAATGGAAGCATACTTACAGAGAGACGATGACACAACAAGCACAAAATTTTACAGATTATTTTTAGACAGAAACACACGGATCATAAAACCCACCCTAGCCTCTTTTCACGAAGACGCGCGTGTATCCATCCTGTGTGACGGTCTTCTAGACATCCACAGTCATGGCGCACGATTAAAGCCGCCCCGGCGATTGTGAAACTTACCATACCATAGCTCTTAAACAATAAATCATTGAGTTGTATTGCATTGCATATATAGAAATAGCATCTCGTCCTTCTTTACTGCTTGAAGATATTTGCACGAGTGGTTCAAAGCAGCCTTTTTTTGCAGCTGGGCTGGCAGAATCAGAATCTTTCGAAATCATATGAAGAGCAGAATAATGATCATCCACGTTGATTACCATTCTTGCCAATGGGGTTGCTATATAGCCGCAGAGAAGGGCATACCATCCTAGTTCCAATTGAGCGCTTGCGGCCGAAAACAGGGTATGATTGTCTATTCCATAGTCTATTTCATCCGCTAAAGGATCCGTTCACCAGGAGGTGATACCTGCAATGAGAAACTTCTGCAAGTCTGGTTCTGTGCATTCCTTACGAAGCCAGACTGCCAATTCTGCAATGAGAGATGTACGGAAGTCTGTAGATTCAGTTGAAGGGCATGTTAATATATGCAACAGGTGCTCGTCTTCTTCGTCACATTTTGGGCATTTTGCTATAAGGCGCTGTTTCCTACGTAGCATAACTCTTCCTGTGGCTGTATCTCCGCTGATCCATTTAGCCATGAATCGCTGTATTGGAAATGAAGTTTCCTCTCGAGCTTTACCGAAAGCATACCAATTTACCTGTGTCGTTAATGTTTCTTCGTCAATGCTCCATTTATTGGCTAGAAATTCAATCATTTGTTTATGGAGGATGTGATGATTAAGCGTTTCCTGAATGTGTCCTGTTACAAGTGTGCTGTCAATAAATATTTTCCCGTATCCTGCATGTTGTTCGGAAATTTGGTGAGTGCGGTAGTGCAGATGGTTGAGTGCAATGTGTTTTGCTCTCGCATCCATTTGCACGTTTAATTTCTCTAAAAGTGTGAGCGGCCGATTCACATTATCTTGATGACCTAGGACATGTTGTAACTTCGTTGGAAATGGCATATCTGTCCAGAGGTCGACAAGAGGAGTGATGAGGTCAAAATTCTTCCATGTCGGTTTCACCGTTTCTTTCCGAATATTCACTTTTTGTAATGCTGATAGTCCATCGCAAGCTGTAGTGACTGCGCAAGATGTAGTGATTGCGTTCGCACTAGGGCCTATCAATGTCGCCATGCTAGAGAGGCAAACTGCCATACCTAATAGACCTCCTAATTCGCTACGGTATGGATCTTGAGAAAGCAGAGGTCCTGGTAAGACTCCTCCACCTTCAATCCACTCCTTTTGATCTGGTGTAGTGACTGACAATGACGCAACAGCGAATCCTCTCAATCCTGCCCGACTCACGGTGGGGCCCAAGACATTAAGTTCTCCTACCGGTGACAAAATTGCTGCAGCAAAAACCCTTATTGCGCAAACTCTCTGAGCGCCAACACTCTCTCTGTTCTCTGGCAAAGCCAAAAGATTATATAAAGATGCCAGCGAGCCTTATCTGACAAACTATTGTACAAAAGAGATCGAGGGAAGCTAGATAGAGAATTCTGTAGTGATTCGAAGGCTTGCTCGAGCAATAACGCGTTGTTTGCAAGCTCGAGGCGTAGTTGAGGAGCTCTATAACGACGCAGTAACTTATGGAAAGAATCAGCAATCTCCTCTTCAGAAATGACCCATATTTGAAAATAGAGTACTTACTGGTGACATGCCATAATTCCCATGGAAGTCCATTGAGCCGAAGCTACAGAATTCTGATCCACAAATGCTACTAGTAGAAAGCAAGTTCGCTACAAGCAACTGCAGCAATGGGATATCCTTGTCTATGCTCCTACCTTGAGATGCATTATTATGTACTTCTGGCACTATCGAGCCTAACAAGTACAAAATCTGGGAGATAACGCGAAGTCGGGTGGGTTATTAAGGAAACCCCTGGATGTGGGCAGTATGTGACCGTGTAACACTTTTTGAGAGGAGGAAGAAGAGTAGTAGTACACCCACTAGTTGGGTATTTATATCGGTACCATAAAACCATCCATCATAGAAAGATCAGCCATCACATCATATCTTAAATCCTCTGTGCATTATATTTGCTATAGATTGTGCAATATTATAGCAAAACAACTTCTGAAAAGTGAATCGCTGATTAGAACGCAATAATGCCTATATTGGAAGTGAACGACAGGTAGATAGGTGAGTAATTATATCCATACCATCTATCCATGGAAATATCAGCCATCACAGCATCATTTCTCACATACTCCGCGCATTGTATTTAAATAACAAATGCATTGTTTGACTGTATACATATCTGGAGACAAGGTTGCTCCATTTTACCATTTGATTTTTGGAGAGCAACAACTGTTGAAAGACAGATAGGTAGATGCAACAACTGCTGAAACAAAGTTATGGGTAGATTATTACACATTCCGACACTTCCGCCATAATGACGAAACAAAATCCTAATCCAAATGCATTCACATCTACTGGCAATGCAACAGTAGATTGCGTGGCAATTGACATTACTAATGAAGATAGGATTGATGTTCTTTCTGAAAGCAACAAACACACGATAGCCATTGCAAAGGTCAAGACAGATCATCTACTGCAGATAATGAATATGGAGAGTGCATATCTCACTAATGCTAAGAATATTGATGCTGTCAGCAAGAGCACTGATCTTAAACAGCGTCTCAACTGCACTATGACGTTGTTCGACATCATTAATCATCTCATCATCAAGGGCTAGAGCGTACCTAGATTTCATCGAATATAATTTCACTTGTAGAAACGACTGTCGATGATCAAAAGATGCCTGGTATGGTAGTCTAATCCAAAAGAAAATTGAAACTGAGTAAGCATTAATGTTTAAACATCACTTGTAGAAACGACTGTCGATGATCAAAAGATGCCTGGTATGGTAGTCTAATCCAAAAGAAAATTGAAACTGAGTAAGCATTAATGTTTAAACATAGATAATATTACATCACATATGATTTGTGAGAAGAGAATGTCGAATGTCGGATAATTTGACCCAAAAGAAAGCAGTGTGGTCAAGAACTGTCAAGCATAACGATACCAAAGCACAGAATATTAAGGCAGTCATCATTCATGATTAGATTATTGATTCCAAACTTTCCCAATTAACAATAGAACATTGTGATGTTATGATAAACCTCATAAAAGGTTCAATTTTAGCCCTTCGTCTTTTTGCCACAACTATCCTTTTTGGACTTTTTAGATTTCAAAATTCGAGCTTTTCCATTCTTCGTAGACTTCGAATTCTTTTTAGACGATTGAATAGTCGGTGCTTTCGTAGGATTAAGTGTCTTGGTTGGACTAGGTGACAATGAAAGACTAAGACTTGGCTCAAAACTAGGTTTGTAAGACGGCAAACCACTCACACTAGGCTGTGCGCTTGGCTCGTTGGCTCGAGTTTTTGAATTCTTCGAAGACTTCGAATCCTTTTTAGACGATTTAAGGGTCGGAGCTTTCGTAGCTTTGGGTGTCTTGGTTGGACTCGGAGACATGGAAGGAAAGCAAGATGGAGCTACGCTCAGAGATGGCAAATAAGATGGAAGAGAACTAACTGATGGCAACATACTTGGCTCGTCAGATGGTAACACACTTGGCTCGTCCGATGGAAGGACTGAAGGCTCGTCAGATGGCAAAACACTTGGCTCATCCGATGGTAAGACACTTGGCTCGTCCGATGGAAGCACTGAAGGCTCGTCCGATGGTAACACACTTGGATCGTCCGATGGAAGAGCTGAAGGCTCGTCAGATGGCAACACACTTGGCTCATCCGATGGTAAGACACTTGGCTCGTCTGATGGAAGCACTGAAGGCTCGTCAGATGGTAAGGCACTTGGCTCATCCGATGGAAGCACCGATGGCTCGTCAGATGGTAAAACACTTGGATCGTCCGATGGAAGGACTGAAGGCTCGTCAGATGGCAACACACTTGGCTCATCCGATGGTAAGACACTTGGCTCATCCGACGGAAGGACTGAAGGCTCATCCGATGGTAAGACACTTGGCTCGTCCGATGGAAGCACCGATGGCTCGTCAGAAGGTAACACACTTGGCTCATCCGATGGAAGAGTAGATGGCAACACACTTGGCTCATACG
>Ga0306864_1000809_pt1 | contig 13797 bp, 11 predicted proteins | sample AntRauTorckE5430_FD_190448 | JGI IMG/M metagenome (GOLD analysis project Ga0306864, IMG submission 190448) | Saline lake microbial communities from Rauer Islands, Antarctica - Metagenome Torckler E5 #430 (v2) (version 2) | ecosystem: Environmental > Aquatic > Non-marine Saline and Alkaline >...
AGCAAGCCAGAAGATACCACAGATCACAGACAGATACCAGACACCAACCACTTTCTTGATGTTGTGATCTTCATATCATTTCTCTTCTGAATACTGATTGTGCTGCCTTTTGGCACCATTATTGTTGTGATTGATTCTTAGATTACAGTATCGGAGAGGCAGCAGCTTGCTTTCTGTTCAATGCAATACCAAGTCTTCCAAGATTTAGTCAATATATTCAAAATGAAGATACAATTCTCATTGCTCGCTGTTTTCATTCTTTCGGTAATTCACGATGCAGAGGCAAATTCGTTCCTAGTCGACAAGATGCCACCTGCTGCGTTTTCAATTCCAGTATCAAAAGGAGCAAGCGTGACGAAATCATTTCATGCAAACGTTCACTCCAAACCAATTTGTTCCTACTACGAAGTACAAATTTCAACTTCACAGGAAGGTCCACCTTGTCAAGCAATTTCAGTGGAAGACCTCACCCCAACCATAAAGTCTCTCCTGAATGAAAGTGAACTGAAGCACGGTTCCGTTAATGTAATTAGTAGGCATACAACAACAGCCATTACAATAAATGAGAGGGAAAGTCGTCTAGCTTCAGATATGGAAAAGTATTTTCTGTCCCTCGCACCCCCTGATGGAAGGTCAAGTGCTGACGCAGCTCAGAAGAATACGCGATATTTCCATAATGACATTGATCAAAGGCCCGATAGTGAAGAAGAGGCGCAGAGGTGTCGCGATAATGGTTGGAGTATTGATGATCCAATTGATTTGCAGAAGTGGAGAGATCAAGAACCCATAAATGCTCACAGTCACTTGTTATCTATGCTTCTTGGTAGTAGTGAAACGATACCTGTTGTCAACGGTGAAATGGTTATTGGACAGGTGAGTATTGGGGAAAAATGAATCCTGTGAGGGATTTCCTTCTTTGCGTCGACATTGCTCTCGTCGTTGTCTTACTCGACCTTTTGAACATAGTGGCAATCAGTCCTGTTGGTAGATCTAGACGGGCCGAGAAATAGAACTGTTGGAATCCAAATCATGGGATATGAATAAATTTGTGTTGAATATTGAAGTCGGCAAATTGTCAGTCAGGAGGGGCTTCGCATAACTTCAACTGCTACTACTGTAGTCATGTTTCATGTCATTGCACTTGATGCCACTATTTTCGACTTGATGCAAGGGTTCTCGATGGAATGAAAAACAGAACCCCACAAAGTATATGTTTTATCTTTATGGTGTCATAATATTAAATAGAACTCAAGTATACCACAACACAACATTAATTCAGACACTACTATGACTTCCCTACAGCAGATAAAGAAATGGTCCGATAAATATCAATTTGACGAGGGCGAGCTAGAGATCATTCTCCGTTGCCACAATTCTATTGTCAGTCCAAAGGACCAAGAAGACACCGAATCGTTCCTAAACCTTCTTGCTCATGCATTCCCCTATGTCTACTTCTTCCTCCCCTGCGACGAGATTCAGAATCGTATCTCACTAGTCGAGAATCATATCTTGCCAAAGCATTTTGGTGAAAAGTTTAAGAAGGCTATCTTCCACTTAAAAGGCACTGAAACTGAATTTGAAGCAATCGAGATACTGATCCAGGGAGTTGCAAATTGTTGCAAGGGAGATTCCGAAGAGAGCCTCGGCGTTATCTTTGATTGCTGCAGTTCGTACAATGGTACTGCTGCTCAACAGGACATAATTCAGCTGTGCTTTCAGCTTAGTATTTGTTCAACAGTTCTTGTATCTCCCAAGATTGACGAAAAACGCGTTTTGGCTTTGGCCAAGCAGCCTATGGATCTTCATGGTCTTACAGATTCCCTCGCAATGATGAGTATGATGAAGGGAAATAGAGTAGACAAACAGAAATTCATCGAATGGGGAAAGAAATGTGTACCTCACATCGGTAGCACCATTGCTGGATTTGTACATAATCTTGTATTCCATGGAAAGTCATCCCATTCTCGATCTCCTTCTTTCGAAAATGTTGAACTCCTAGACGCTAGTTCTGTGTTTACTGAGAATAATGCTGGAAATCTTTTTGCAATCAGTTGCATGTCTCCCGACCTGGGCGGAAAGGTAAGCCAAATCTCTCTCGTTACTATTCCGTAGTGGTCCAGAATCTCATTTTCATTGTTTCCTACTTATCAGTGGCGTCGCATTTTCTCGTCCATCGAAAAGAATTGCTCCTTATCAACACTTGAGAAAGCGATTACCCAGCATGTAGGTCCTACCATCTTTGTCATTAAGGTTGACTCGGATCATCTCATTGGAGGGTAAGTTCGTCACAAATATTTTATTTTTTGCATGCTGCATGCATGGACATTATTGATGCATACTGTAGTGCTCAAAGTTGTCTTATTCCCTCAATTGCAGAGTCGCCGAGTCCGGGTGGAAATTTGGGTATTTTCTCTTCGAGATTGAACCATCTGCTCGCATTCACCATTCTAAAGGAGCCACAACAAAATTCTTTGTGAGGCATAACGTCGAACAGACGACATGCCATGGGGAGACGCTCAGTGGATCTGGATTCTTTGCTGATGACGGAACCACTCCAGAACTCTTTATTTCAGACCATTTCCATTGGTGCAAGGCTTTATTCATGGATGTCCCTTTCTCGTCCAAGGTCGAAGCGATGGAGGTTTGGGGCATTGAAGAATTGAGGGAGGGGCAAAGCTTAAAAGAAACTGAACTGAAAAAAGATGAACTGCACCATCCTCAGTAATGATCAAGAAAGAAAACTTATATGAATATAGGAACAACAAATGTACAGACAAAGGGCAGTACATAGATGAATAAATATTGAGAAGGTGGTGGACAAAAAGTGTTCTTTTTATTTGTGGCACTAAATTACATGTCCAAAATAATAATACAAACCAAAGTAATTTTCAGTTGATTTGCATAGCATGTTTATTTCCGGTATCATAAATTCGAAATTAAAACAAGTCAAGGGCAATGCCTTCCTCCAAGGATAATTTCATGTTCTTGATAAAGGATTCATTCATCTGTTTTGTTCGTTCCAATCAACAGTTTCTATAGAAATAATTGGTTCTAATTTAGAACCCAGGTCCAGCAGGTACAGATCCAGGGATGAAATGAGCCTGAAATTGATCATCAGTTTGTGGAAATATGAAATGAGTATTAAGGAATAGATTGGCAAGGTATAATGAAAAGATGACATCAAATACTTACAGAAACGAATCCAGCAATTCCAAGCATAGCAAGACGTCCGTTCTTGAGTTCCTTTAGCTCCATAGCTCTACGGCTTTCCTCGCTCTTGGGGTACATTCCCGACCAGTCAATAGCAGGCTCAGGTCCTCCTCCAGTGGAGGATTTTCCATCCTGTTCCTGAGTGTACTTGTAAGCCTCAATGGTTCCGCAGAAAATAACGAATTGAGCCCACCATTGAAGATCAGCCTGTCCAATAGCAGCAATAGGATCATCAACAGAAACTTTTCCATCGAAGTGCCCGACATACTTGGGGAATACGTATCCTACGGTAGCAAGCATGGCAGAGCGACCATTAGCAAGCTCAGCTGCGCGAGCGCGCTCGGCAGGGATCCAGTCACTGAGATTGAGAGGATCGAACTGATCAAATAATGTAAAAATACGAAGAGCCAAATGAGTAAAACATGTGTGACACAATTCAAGTATTTCTGCCCTCCAGCTTGAGTACGTGCGAAAAAGGTCTAAGGTGATAATACGATATTAGGATGGTCAGTTGTTTCTCATTTAACTTACGATCTTGTTTGCAGTCTCAACACCGGTTCCTACCATGCCATCGAGGTCAGCAGATACTTTGAGGGAGGTAGATGCTTTGCTTACGGAGGATGGTGCAAAGGCAGCGGCTGAGCCAGCGAAGAGGGAGAGGATAGCAGTAGTTTTCATGGTGGTAATTTAATTGAACGAATTGATTTTGGGTAGGTGTGGTGTGTGGTAGGAAGTAGGAGGCACAGAATAGACAGATAGCAGATAGGCGTTCGTATTACTTTTACTTGCTTCTTGCTTGTCGATTGAACCTTGAAAAGGGGCTGAATTTATTTTCGCGGTACGGATCAAGACTACGTGCGGTATACGCTGGTATACGTCATCAAAGATATCTTCAAGTACAAAATAACCATTTTCATGGAGAAAAAAAAGAAATATCAATGTTGTGCACAAAACTCAATAGCACCTGCATATTTAATCATGCTGGCAAAGAAAATGATGTTGTAATGGTCAATGAAAGCTTGCTGATTTGATTTTGCTATAACTAAAGCCTGCAATGCAAAAACTGTCATGTTTTTCTACTGTAAAAAATGGAGTCCTCCTGCACATTTTTTCAAACACTTTAGAAACTGAAAGCCACAAGAGGGGGGAACACATGAATACGAACATTATTGTTCGTAGAACTTCTTTAGAAACAAACGTGTCTCTTTTGTCATTCAGATGCAGTCACATCATTCATTTTTCATCAACTGAATTTTTTATTCTACTTACACCCATCTCGACGCGTACAGTCTTAAGAGCATTTCAATGGACACGTCTTCGTCTAGCATTATCAATTCTATTTTCTATTCAGGAGGAGTCCTGTGGAATAAGCGATCTTTTGCCGTGATACTGCAACGCAGCAAAAATGATTGGATACTACTATTTTCAATGACATCGGCGACAGCAACCTCGCCTACATATTCGGTTATCTCAGGCGAAACGGAGGAGATATTTTACTCGTACATACTACATACCGACACTTGCACTTCAGACGAAAGCAACGCCAAGTGCATGCATGTGCTGGACGAGACTCCAATTCTACTGGACAACAACGCTAAAACAGAGTTGTTCTGATGCTTTGACCCAGAATGTCGTTTCTCTGTTATAGATGACCACGCGCGGTGAATCTCTGGTTCATTAATCGTAACATGCTTCATTAAACATATTCATTGAGGAAAAAAAATGATGAGAAAACTAAGCGGCATATGTATGTATAAAGCAACAAAATTCCCGGATATCACAAAGTGGACCGAAACGAGGTCTACTGTAACTCTTTCTCTCTAGCTAGAGCTACTGGAGAATACAGGTGTTACTTTCCATAGACTTTAATTTTGAAAATTGAAATCGATATTTGAAAAGGGGGCTTTCTGCTACCTATCAATTATAAAGGACCATTCGCTTCGATTGATATGAAGTATGATGCATTCAAGCGAATAAAACAGAAGTCGGTTATCGCAGGTAGCAGTCAAGACAATCATAAGACACTGCATCTGGAACAAAAACCTTTCTGTCAACAATGTAATGTTGCTGGAAAGCAAGCAATCTTTCGTCCTCTTGTCGAAATTTTCCTTTGCGACTCATGCTACAAAACACAATTTCCAGCTACGGCAATGTGCGAATCTGACGAAACGCCACTTGCCAAACTTGATCACAGAATTCGAAGAAAGCTGACTGAGTTCAGGGATCCAAATGCTTACCCGGAGGAGGAAGAGTGCCACGTCTGTCTAGAACGTGGTAAGTTTAGAAGATGCTGTTCCAGATACTATTGTCGGCCGTGCTATTACAAATCAAATGCATGTCCTGGGTGCAAAACATTGAATCACAGATCTGGAGTAAATATCAAAACACAAAGACCAAGTAAAACAGCTGTGTTAGCTACCTGGGGTGTATCCTTCTCGGTATTATTTTTGATTGCAGCTTTGATTGGAATAGTGATGGCAAATTACGTTACCAAGCCGACAACTTTCTGGGGACACACTTGTGCTGGGTGGTTCCCGTCCTGCAAAAAGGTAGTGTGCATTGATTTTGTGGGCGATCTCAGCAATGGTATGCCTACAGCTTACCAGTTCTGCAAAGTCGATACATCTGAGAATAAAGTAATTGGCAGCAGTTGTATATTTGATCCAGAATTGTACCGATGGAGTAATGAGTCCTTGGGGTTTGATCTTTGTGCCCAACAATATTCAAATACGACGGAGTAGTTATCACAGTCATTGAATAAGCAAGGAGTGTATATCTTCGAGGATAACTTTGATCATTGGACAAATGAATCAGATTATAAGTCGGTTTTGATGAAGAGTGCAAAATGGCAAAGGATGGAAAATGGCAAAGCATCGGATGTTTGTGGAGTGAACGATGTCCATCGACCTTACGAATTGGAACATGGAGAATTTGATTCTACAAAAAAGAATTCCTCGCTAGTGTTCAGTGGTGTGATGGATCGATATGCAGAGACTATGGATTTGGATATGAGACATGGCGGGCTTGTGGAATTCTACTTGAAACTCGCCCCAATTGTGGAAAATGAGCTTGCTACTGAATGTAAGACATCTTTTGAAGGAAAGGTTTCGTTAAATTATAGCATCGATGGAGGCTTCAATTGGCAGCCTATCCGAACTTACACTAGCTGGCAATATAGAAATGATCATTTTTCGTTAGTGGAAGAGAATCTTCCAAAGGATGCGTGCACTAAATCTACTCGGTTCAGATGGGAGCAGTCTCTCTTTGATCCGCAAAGGGATTTCTGGTCTATCGACGATGTTCGAGTGTTTAGTTTCTTTGACCCAGCTTACTACACCAGTATTCTTTATGACACAAACCGTGAAGCAAGGGCAGAGACAGTCCACCAGCAGCAGTGCGAATACGACACAGAACAGTGTGCTTTTTTCCCAAATGCGCTTGATGGTCTTGAATTCCGAATACGTACTGTAGATCTCTACATCACTATATGCTTAGTAATGTTGCTAGGACAAAAGTTCTTTCAAGACCTTCATCATTGGAGAAGTAATGCACCACAAATTTGCGAAAGCAATGATGATCGCTCAGAGAATCTTGCCATACCACTGAAAACTGAATTTCGATATGCAAAATGTAGACGTTGGCAGATGTTTGCAGTTGCAACACTCTGCGCTCCTCTCTGTATAATGACTGGATACTTGTGTTGGCACGTCGCTCGCTGGTGGAAAACGTTCTATTCATCAAGTGCTCCTTCTGCATTCTATATATTTGTCTCTTTATCTGTGGACTTTTTAGTTGTCAGATATTTGGGAATCACCGTATTTCAGTTCTGGCCATTCTACGTTGAGACGCGCGTCGAGATTGATGCAACGAATGAAGATGAATTGCTCTTGCTTGATACATGTGTGATACCATTGATAGATATTGGAATGTTGGAAATGTTTCCAAAGCGCTTCTTTTGGTCACTTTTCGTCGTTACTTGTTTCAGTGGCTTCCCTTTGTCGCTAAGCCTCATCTTTATCAAAAGTCTTCAACTGCCACACGAAGATTACGCCATCGTTATGCACATTCTTGGAATGTCGATGTTGCTTAGATCCATACTAGGACCAGCATGGGCTGTTGAAGTATACCTATCGTTGAATGCAATTTGTTGCTTTTCACCAGTGCAAAGAGACAAGCTGGGAATGTCTTTTTCTCGGCCTTCAGTTGCTCATACAACATCCTATACTATATTGATATCCCTGCTTTTAGCTCTCGTGTTCTTTGTGATGAGTTTCCGAGAGCACTTGAATGGATATAATACTGTTATTTTTTTTCTCTGTGCGGTCTTTGTTGGCGTTATTACTGGATCAATGCTTGGTCTTCTCAGAGGCCTTCCAATTGTGCCTCGAATTTCTTTGACAACATGGCCAGATGATGGTTATTCGTTCTCTCACAGTCGAAAAAGAAAACAACCTCATTTCTGGTCAATATTCCTTGCTGGAGGCACGAACAGTTGTGAACTCTACATTCTAAGTGTTGAAGAGATGGACTTGTTTCGTTCTTTGCTACGAGGAGACAATGTTGGTCCAAAATGAGGAGGTGAGCAAACGCCAATAATCTACAGTAATAATACTAACTAAACAAATAATGTCAGTAAGGGAAACTTTGGCATATCCATACGATTTCACCCACAATTTTAATGAAAGCAACATGGCAATAGATCTAGGAACGCATCATTTTGGAGCTTAATACAATAGAAGTTTCTCTTGTTAGAAGTTGAGTTTAAAATTCCACAACGCTCAGCTTTTGAATACGCCGATCTTCACAAGCTTATAAACGAGATGTGCAGATAGTTATGACGACAATTCAATGATAAATTAGACCTCTTCGATGATCAAATCTATTGTGATTCCATTAGTGCACCGTCCATGTCACTTTAATATTATTGAGCCGAGAAGACACGCAAAGAATAATAATAACTCAAAGATTACATATTTACTAACTATAGTGTAAATACGCCCAAGGGGGTTTAGATCGCCTGCCAATCAAGGAAGCTTAATCAATAATAAAGATGCACCGCACGTAGAAAGCACAAGCATTAGTATTGTAATTAAAAAGCACCCGCACTGGTATTGCAATTAAAAGAACAGTCGTCAGATCGATATTCACCATAACTGCACTTCCACGGAATCTCTACAGCTGTTTACCAGGCATCCCAGGGGTTGGGATTAAAAAGATTCACAATTGAGAAAAATATGAAAGAATGGCTCAACACGCTCACGAATGCTCGCCTCTGTCATCTTGTATCTGATCGAGCACAGGTAGTACACAGACGCAAAGGGCTGTATTATATGTTAACACGAGATTTACTCCCAAAAAGAATACAATGCCTTGTGCTGTGCGTGTGGTTGTATTACCATACACTGCCGACTCAAACTGAGTGTAGATTATATCCTTCGGCATCGGGAGTGAACCCAAAGCCATAGCCAATAACGACATAATATCAGCAAAACTCATACAGTACATGATGCGATGGCAAATGGTTGATAGTCCAAGTCCAATCCTAGATTTGTAGATTATCAACATCAGAAGGAGGGAAACTAACACTGAAAGAGAACCAGATGCACGGGCAATATTTGCTCCCAGCTTGCTGGTGTAAACGGTTTCGATGATAATGTCTTCATCGTTCTATGCTTTTTCGTATTTCTCTTCATAGGTAAGAACTTCTTTACCTTCGTTGTTATTTGCTCCTTCTGCATCTTCTGTGAAGCCTTCTTCTGCATCTGTAGAGCCGACTAAAGAGACTTCGCTCAAGAAGACGGTGACGCCGACAAGAAATAGACTCCTCTTGATGCCGGATTTCATAGTGCTAGTATCAGTATTCACTACTAGAGTAGCAGTCTTGTTGGTGGGAGGAGGACACTATAGAAATAACTCGAGGAGATCACAGTCCTGCACTAGTATTTGATATTCTAGCTAGAGAAGTATGCCCTGCTGCTGTGGAGTATTGGTACCACTAGTAGGCCGGATCTGCTGCTAAAGAGGTTTTATTTTGCTAGCTAGTACTACTTCTTGTTCATAGGAGCCGAAACAATGGGCGGGATCATTAGAATAAACAAGAGGGGACGCATGTGTACATAGAAAGTAAAAGGGTGGCTTGAACTCCATTAGGTCCTCAGAAAGATTGTTTTTGTTCTTATTACTTCAGCTAAAATTGCGATTGTCATCTTCTCGTCCACATTCACGTCCACATTCAGTTCTAATGCTACTAAACAATAATAACACAATACTGAATTCATGTACAGCAGAATGCCCCAACATAGTACAACGAATCGCTGTTTGTTAGTCGTCCTTCAAAAGAATTTTCATACAAATTTTCCTTCGATCTTGTCATGATGGCCATGACAAGATTCAAAAATTTAATGTCACAAGTTCTGCAATGACACTCTTGCCCGGTATAAGCGATATCATAACGCAGCCGATGCTTGGCATGATTGAATTATATCGACGCCGCCATTCTGACCATTGGTTAAGATTATGAGATATTGCACAAGCAAAATACAAAAATCATTCTTCGCCTTAAAGATTACTAGCTTAATATAAAGGCATGTCTTTCATTAGCATTTTTACTGCTCACAGTAACTCAAGGTGGACTGCAACATTTGCGAAAATCCATCCTGGCGAATTGCGAGTAATTTGATCACCTCGTCCTGTACAAGGGTGAATCCAACCTCGTCATTTTTCTTCACCGTTGGATCTGAGTAGTATTGCAAAGCCATATTGTAGAATACAGTATTACCAATTCTTGATGCCCTGTCATTATCTGAAAGGAGAGACCAATCATCAAGAAGATTTAGCCATCTATTTAGTTCTGTATCAATTGCCAATGCCCAAACTTGCGCAATATGCGACTGGCGTGTTGTATTATCAATGGAATCTACTGAACTCATAGCTTTCGCAATGGTCAGTCCAGCTAAAGAAGCTCGTACTTTATCCTCTAAACTATCGCTAGACTTTGTTAGTTCCATTGACAGCTGCATCAAACTGGTAGGGTCCATGACACGTGCACACACGTCATAGGAATCAACCATATCGGCGAGAGCTTCTTGTGCGGCATACAGATCGAGGTTTTCTTCTGCAATGGCCTGGACATTCTTCGCTTGTGCATTGTGTTCTCCATTAGCCATGGCACTAAGCTTCGCAAGGCTCAATACTAGTTGACGGCTCTTCAGTGATTGGTGTCCTGAATTAGTTTTGAATGAGGCGAGGCCTTCTGCTGAAAGGCTCATCAAGCCTGCAGATGCCTTGGAGAAGTGTCCTGTTTTTATATTTTGAATCCAGCGCAAGTGTGCGAGACGCTCATCTTCTTCCATGTATTCAGAGAGGACATTCTGACAGTGTTTACCAAGTTCGAGTAGGGTACCAAACAAGCCTTTGTCCGAGTGCCAGCAGAAGACAAATTTTTGGAATGAAAGGCCAGTTTCGAGATCAGTGTCGTTCGAAAGACACCCCCCTCCTGCATTGTCATTATCTTTAATGAGAGATATGAGATCAAATCGTGGATGATATTTGCCATGCTTTGAGTTTTCGTGACACAACTCAACCACTCCCAAGAAATATGCATGTGCCAGAGATAATTCAAATGCGGTCTCCGCTGAGCAAAATGCTGTCAATAGGACATACGCGAGGTTCTTAGCGTTGTTGTACTTCACTTCGTCTCGCTTTGAAGCTGGGACATCTTTATGCCCCTCTAGCATATTAGAAACAAGATGCTCAACAATTTCGCTCAGTAATTCATTCATCTGTTGCAAAATTTCAGCAGCATTTCTATTTTCAGCAGCAGCAATTTGAAGTGATTGTAGAGTGTACTCAACGTTGCACAATGCTTCGTTACTTGATGTCCATGGACTGACTCCGTTCTCGTAGTAAACTGTAGAACCTTCACTATGTGAGATATCATACAGTTTCTCAGATTGCTCGTTTCGATGCATGACCGCGTTTTGGATAGACTGGTGATGGATTTTTAGCATAATAAATAAAAGCCATGTTGACGACGATGGTTGTCCGTTCATGGTACCCGGAATTACACGCTTTTGTAGAGACAAAAAGTTTGCGGGAAATTGTGTAACTTCCTGCTCAATCCCCTTCAGAGCTTCGCCAAATAAAGTAATTTCATTTCTATGACCCCCTTCCTGGTCCAAAGCTTCGTGAAAGCTCTCACTTCTACTCTCGGCTTCCAATATGATGTTCCAACTATTCAAAAGTCCACCAATTGCATACAGCATTTCACCCTGGTCCCTGAGCGACAATCGTCCGCTGAAAGTAACTCTTTTGTAGATGCCAGCATGCACCAAATATTGAATAAAGCTCTGATGCATTTGTACCTTGTCAAAGATTACATCCAACGCTGCAGCATTACCTGACGAGGAAGATGATTGATCAACGAGTTGGGAAGAAACGGTTACAACTGCGTGACTCAAAGTCGCACCGTTTGCACCCATAATCGATGGTGGTAAAAAAGAATCGGATCTCTTTGAATATGGCGAAAGTTTATTTCTTTCCATCCGGGGGGATAGCGGTAGATTACTCTGCGATTCTTGTTTCCGTAGGTGTATTTGGAAGGCACTGAATAGATGGCCTGCAACCACATCAACCATTTCGTTATTGACCTTGGAAGGGGTCGCCAATTGCTCGGGGGTCATACCTGTGTTCATAGGAAATGTTGCCCGAACACTGATCATACATGCAATGGTACTGATTATATTGCATCCGCCTGTAGCACGATCGTGCTGTAGAGCACCTGGGGGTACATGCGGAATAACATGCGGATCCAAATCAATGTCTACAAAAGAACTGCAGCCATTGGTAGGAAATCGAACAGCGGATACGGTGACTGGAAGATGACCCCCGCTTCTATGCATGTGTTGAAAAACAGAATAAGCGACTGAAGAAAATTCTCCTTCCACTTGTTCCAATGCTGTCACCAGACCTGCGCATAAAACAGGGTTCGAGGTTGAGCTGATTGCATCGTTTGAATACCTACTCAACCAGAGTGAATCACCGGCCTTGACCAAACCACTCTCCATATTAATTGGCAGATGAACCATATAGTATCGATACAGATTCTTGCCAGCCGCATCAGCGATTGCTGCCTTGATACAAACCACAATGGATGCAGAATCAGGTCTAGTGTCAATGTCAGCGTCGACAATCGTTGCCTCGTTCAGAATCTCCCCAGAATTCAACTTCAATACTGACTTGACATTGATGCTTCCATTGTGACGACCAAAATATATGCCTTCATCAGTATCATACTCCAAGGCCCAAGTATCGACAATTCCATCATTAGCAATTGCATAAATGAAACTTTGAGAGTCTCTATTTGGGTGATGGTGCTTGGAACGTTTTGACGGGCTGAATAATTGCTTAGAGGCAGCATAATTGAAGAGCCCAACAATACCAGCCTTTTTCGTCAAGGCAATAGGATCATTTTCTTCTAAATTTGGTCTCTTTGGTTTGCTCGGGGTAAAGATCTTGGAATAGATGCCACCGAAGATTCCTTGAGAGGTCTCACCCTCTCCATCACTTTCCTTCAAGTCATCGCTCAAAAGTAATCTAGCTTGAAGCTCCAAAGGCCTCGCATTCTTCCATACATGAAAGGTTCTCTTCATGGAAGTTCCAATCAGGATCGATCCTGCTCCGGTGGAATCGAGGAATGTGATGTAGGTGACAAATTCCCCATTGTCAAGGTTTAGCGGCAACGAAGCAGAAACATCGGAGTCACTTCCATTTACTGAAATATCGTTCCAATAACAAACAAGACCATCTGGGGACGCCCAGTAAAGACTCATACCGCTGTACACATTATCGTTTCTTCTTTGACTGCTAGCATAGTTGACACCAGAAAACGATGGAGCGAGTATGACCATTTTTTTAACCTTTCCAAGGCTGGAATCGTCCATTTCCTTTTGCCAGCCGTGAGGATGAGTGAATTTCAAAATAGGCACATCATCCGAAGGGGCGATATCTTCTGAGAGGGAACCAATATCTTGTTTCCAGATATAGATCGTCGCCGAAGAAGGAAGTCCTAGTTGAGAATCGTCATCGTTCGAAGTCATGGTATACGCCAAGCCAGAAGCAGAGTCAATTCCTCCAAGGTGAGACGAAGCAAGCAATTCAGGACTATTTCCCAATACGCTGGGAAGAAGTCCCGCCACAGAAGCATGTGCGGTCTTGGACCGAAGTAGTTGGCGATCTCTCTTTATCATACTGATTCTATGTTCGGTTCGTGGTTCGGGATTCGTGTTACTTTTCAATGATCTATGGTCAATGGTCAGTGATCAATGTTGTTTGTTGTGCACAACTATCAACTATCATCTATCATGTTGTGTCTTTATTTTTGATGTTATTTTTGTTCATGCTTTTGTTGGAGCTGAAAGAAGAAACTAGGAAAGAGATGAAAAGAGGAAGAAGAAGAGATATCTACTGGCGTTCAAAATAGGTCGCGGGTCAAAATAGGTCGCGGCCAGAATTGTTAGCACTTTTTAACGCACACGTAGAAAAAGTGTGTAAAAATCATCTACTTGCTAAACACTGAAAGGTGCATTG
>Ga0306864_1000810_pt1 | contig 13796 bp, 11 predicted proteins | sample AntRauTorckE5430_FD_190448 | JGI IMG/M metagenome (GOLD analysis project Ga0306864, IMG submission 190448) | Saline lake microbial communities from Rauer Islands, Antarctica - Metagenome Torckler E5 #430 (v2) (version 2) | ecosystem: Environmental > Aquatic > Non-marine Saline and Alkaline >...
CTTGGCGAAGTATTAGATGAGTCGCATTGGAAAATATCTACATTTTGAGAATGCATACCCTCCAGCTTGCAATGTCCATTAAAGTGCGAACTTCGCCGAAAAGGTTTGAACTCAATTCCCTTATCGTCAACAGTATGGCATTGGATGTATGGCTTGCCTGGTCACTATCAAATCTATAAATGTGTCTATCAATAGTCATATTAGCTAGAGCAGATTCTTAGTTAAAGTCTCCAATTGCCACAAAGATATTTTGTCAACATCTAATTTTCTGTAAATAGATAACTTCGCCACTTTAGAATGGCATTCCTTGAGGGTTACTAATCTATCTCTCCATGATCATATTAAAGATCACGGTCTTAACAGATAAGATAGCAATTCATCTGTTCATCACCATGAACATCTTGGCACATCATAAACATTACTTTGCCTATGTTCTTTCGGAGAAATTCCTAATAGCACTGATTATCCATTCCAGCAGTCTCGAGGACGAAAACTAGTGGAAAGAGAGGACGTTGATTCGAGAACATTGCCAAAAGCACGCATACCAATACTACTAGTGTTACTCTACCGCAGATTGGATTAATTTAGCGTACATATGATGAATCAATCTAAACAGCTTGCGGTCACTTAGAAGGAACGCGCGGTGGAGATGATCAATCAAATCGAGGAAATGAAGCGCTGCATTTCTCGTTGGAAAGTACAAGCAAGCGGCCAGACAATTTGGCCTACTGCACTGACATCTCATCAATCTTCTCGAAATTTTGAAAGAATGGATTCAACGTACAATTTGTTGTGACATGCTGATCACTACGTGCACCACCTTAATGGGAAAGGTGAAGGTCCTATCTTTGGGCGTCACAGATATGTGCAATTACATGAGATCAACTAGAACATAACGATTCATCACTTTTGGATGATATCCCAAGACAGCTGCGCGATACATGCATAGAAGGCCCATCTCTTGCATAAGGGATTTATGGATTGACAGTTCCTTTTCTTTGATAAGTTGAAAATGAGAGGAGGAAACCTATCAGAACGTAATTTCAGAGCGACACTGGACACCAGACCCCAATTGAACAGATTGACCCAGAAGCCTGGCTTATCACCACTTCCGTGAAGCGAAGGAGGAGGCGTGGTATATTCTTTCCGCTGCTATTAGAAATAATTTGGCCTTCAGTCAACCAACATGATGGTTTCCACAAGAGTCTGTGATGATTTCTTTCAATTCCTATTACCTCATCAACATCTGAGACACGCTACTTTTGATTCCTGGATCGAGCCTGTAAGGGGGATTTATAATGAGTTGAGATGTTTGTAGAGAAAATGCAATGTACTAATGATCTCTACATCAAAATGTGGCATCATATTATCTACCTACACTTGCTATCAACAAGGGACGCAATATTTGTTTTCAACTGGATATGCGAAGATTTAGCTGCAGGAGTGATAATATAGAGGGACGCATTACCTCCCTAGCACAGTGCGTCGGGATATTGATTATCCTGCCAAACGATGTAAATCTTGTTTTGAAGCCTAAAATACATGCAGTTCAATGTCTACTTCTACTATAACGGTGAAGAAATAAAGGTTTACTCCTTTATACACATTTCAAAACTATGCCTCTATCACACTTTTACAAATATACATCTGCCAATATACGCAACAGCTAACAAAACAAATTAGCACGATCGTATGAAATCGAAGGTTGTTCCAACAAAGAGCTCTCCAAATCCCTACATAGCACCTTGAAGACTTGCTACCCTTGCCCCAATTGAACAGATTGACCCAGAAGCCTGGCTTATCACCACTTCCGTGAAGTGAAGGAGGAGGCGTGGTATATTCTTTCCACTGCTATTGGAAATAATTTGGCCTTCAGTCAACCGACATGATGGTTTCCACAAGAGTCTGTGATGATTTCTTTCAATTCCTATTACCTCATCAACATCTGAGACACGCTACTTTTGATTCCTGGATCGAGCCTGTAAGAGGGACTTACAATGAATTGAAAACTTCAATGTACGAATGATCTCTACATCAAGATGTGGCATCATAATATTATCTACCTACACTTGCTATCAACAAAGGACGCAATATTTGTTTTCAACTGGATATGCGAAGATTTAGCTGCAGGAGTGATAATATAGAGGGACATGTTACCTCCCTAGCGCAGTGCGTCGGGATATTGATTATCCTGCCAAACGATGTAAATCTTGTTTTGAAGCCTAAAATACATGCAGTTCAATGTCTACTTCTACTAGATCGATGAAGAAATAAAGGTTTACTCCTTTATACACATTTCAAAACTATGCCTCTATCACACTTTTACAAATATACATCTGCCAATATACGCAACAGCTAATAAAACAAATTAGCACGATCGTATGAAATCAAAGGCTGTTCCCACAAAGACTACATAGCACCTTGAAGACTTGCTACCTTTGCTTCAGTTTCTTGAATAATTTGGACACCGCACCTCAACTTCTCGAGAGCAAACTCCTCACAAATACGTTCCAGTTTCTTAGCTTCACCACGTTTAGCTCGAAGCTTTGCACGATCATCCTCTTCCTTTGCGATTTCCTTTTCGTGGACTTCACAAGACTCTTCGAATTGCTTTTTGAGCGTGTTGTGCTGGGCAATTTCCTCGGTTGCGGTCTGGGTCACTTCGTCACGAGATTCTATACACGCCTTGATGACATTCATCTTTTCCTCATTGTACATAACCTTTTCCAGCACCTGCTTCTTGATTTCTTCAAGAGATGCCTTGCTGGCTGCAATTTCTAATTCACCATTCTTTTTGGCAGCAGATGATTGATTTTGAAGGTCAAGAATTTGCTTTGACACATTTTCGCTATTGGCAAGCAGAGATGGATACTCCTCCTTTGCAGGATTCAATACCTCGACTTCTTCCTTGTCATTTAGAGCACAGAGCTCGCCCACTGTTGCCATTTCTTCACCAAGAATGTCAACATCTTTCTGCTTTTTTTCAACAGCCTCTTTGGCCTCCGCAATAAGTTGTAAAAGCTCCTCCTCTCTGGCACGGTGTGAATTCAACTTGTCATGCGTCTTGGCAATATTATTCTTGATAATCAGACGTTCTCCGAGGATATCTTCTCTCTCGATAAATTGTCGATTGAGCATATCAATGCGATTTTCGATGCTCAGTTTTGTTTCGGCAATATTCTTCACTTGATTAGCGACTTCGGAGATATCGCTTGCACTTTCTTCTAGTTCAGAGTTCCACTTTGCTTCTCCCCTTTTATTCGATTCTTTGGTAGAATCCAGGGATCGTTTCTGTCAAATCGCGAACAAGAGCAAAGCAACAGGAAAGGAATTCAAATGAGTCCAACTGTAACATCGTGGAGTGAAAAAGTCAATAGCAATAAAGATCGCCACACAAATTACTTACACAATCTGTACTTTGCTGTGTAAAGTCTCCAACGTTCTTCCTCCTCTTCGCGAGTGAGTCTTTTACGCTCTGCAACCTTTGGCTTTCCGCCATTAACTCTTTCTGCCGAATCTCTACATCATCATTCCATACAGTTTGATTTCTCTGTTCTTTTACGATACGACCATCTGCATCTTTCAACTGGATCTGAAGCTCCTCGACTTTGGATAAGCCCTCATTGTTTGATGCCTTCTTCGCTAGATTCGTCATCATCCAATATTTGATTTCTTGACTTCGTTTCATGGCATACTCTGCCATACCAAGATTTACTACAGTTACATCTTCCTTTGAGCTTGCTTCATCCCCGAGATCTAGGTGTGGTGTAGAAGAAGACGAAGCTCTCTGTTCCTTTTGATTAGAAATGACGTTCACGACTTCTTTCTCAAGCGAATCACCAAGCCTGATTTGAAGTTGCTCATTCATTGTTGCATTTTCTTTTTCCTCCAATCCTTCAGTGTTCAAAGCAATGAGTTCCGCCTGCGCATGCGAATAGTCTCTTTGGATTAGCGAGGCAGTTCTCTCCTCTGCACGATTGGTTTGGTCAAGTTTATGGAGATCTTTGTCGAGGGAATTGATTTCTGCCTGGATAGTATGTCGAAGGTCCTCATTTACATTTACGGAGGATCCCCAATCGAGAAAGAAGGGGTCAGAATCCATGGTTGTGTTTTAGGTAATTGAATCGGGGAACGCGATAAGTGTATGTAGGAGAATACGTGTGATGGCTAATGAGTAATCTAATGAGAAAGTGGTCGATTGAAATTGATTGTTCTCTGGTCTTTGGTGCCCGAGTGCCCTTTTCTTCTTCGTTGTTCCTGGGTACGAATGGGCCCGCGAGCCGCCAAATGCATAATTTTGCAAAAGATTTTTCAGCGGCCCGAGCCGGGATTCGAACCCGGGGCCTCCTGCACCCAAAGCAGGAATCATACCACTAGACCACTCGGGCTACACTTATTTGCTTCCATTTGAAATATGCAAATAGATGATACTCTCGCACATCCGATATTATCTTTGAACAAGTTAGTAGCTAGCAAGCTACAAATTACAAGTGGTTTACCAGTAGCAACATGAATTTATCCCAAGACTTGAGACATAATGCGCAGATTCTTTGGATGATTCCAAAAAGAGGTAGCAATTGACCGTACGGTGGGTGGATTCACAACAGTATCATTGATTGACATTTCCAAAAAAGCGGGAACATCACAATTTTAAGAATTCTTGGACTTCTTGAAAAAGAAGAGCAGCAGCGAGCGCGCGAGTAGCGAGCGGCAGGGTACATAGCAAGTAGCAAGCGCAAGCAGCAAGCGAACCTCGCAAGCAAGCATCGCGTATCGCTCATTGCTACGGTATCAACACGTTAAGACAAACTAGAAAACACAAGGAGACCAAATATCGATTCCTGGCTAAAAGTTATTACAACATTTGTGCACACAAGGTACATAGTCTCTACTGTATACAATGAGCCAAGCAGGTAACGATTCGGTTACATTCGCCCCAATCGATAATGATGACATTGCAAACGATCCCTTTCAAAACATAAGCGAAGATGCTGGCGATGCTGCTTTTCTACTTGGAGGATCTGCTCCTGCTGAATTATTAAGCCAAAGCTTATCCACAGAGAGTACAGGCAGCGCTTCCTTCTTAGAGAGAATTCAGCAACAGAAGAAGCGGCAAAACACAGCTTCAACTCAGCAATCTAGTAGTGGAGGAGTTACATCGATGGAAAACTCCTCTATTGATCAATTCGGATATCCTACGGCGGAAAATACAACATTATTCGATTCCACGGCTTATCCACCACAATCTAATGAAGCCCAGATGAATGTTCCAGATTATTCGACATCCACAAATAGACCCGACCACTACACTAGTTCCTCAAATAGCGAAGTGAAAGATCAGATCTTTAGTGTATTATCTGCAGTTGGGAGCGCTGCTGGATCTGCTGCCAAAAGTGCATACCGCGGATCAAAAAAGATATATGGAAACATGTCGAAAAATAGGCAATCAGCTGGATTGAATGCTCACGAAAGAATGGCTGAAATGGATTATCAACGCGAGAGTTTACTTTTGGATCCTCATGATGTTGAAGACGGAACACTACCTCTCTCCACTGGATCGACACCTACTGGATTATTAGGTGGTATTAACGATCCTCATTCCTCAGTCTCTTCCGGGAGGCATCCTATTGTTCGCTATACAAAGCAGGTTTGCGGGGATTTGAAAGATATTTTTATGGGATTATCTCAAAACATGAAATTGGTTGTGGTTGGATTCATGGCTTTTCTCTTATGGCTCTTCATCTCCGAAGAATGGCCCCACCATCACGAAGCGTGATTATAATCGATAGTTTGGATTGGAGATAGAATCGAATCAGCCATATTATTTGTATGGAAAGGTATGGCATTTTATGCATAAGTATAGTTACAAGTAATGTAAACAGAATTTTGTAAAGCACAAATGATACCTACCCCTAAACATTCCTTCAGCTGTCACGTCACATTGCCCAGGACCCAATACACGTCCTTACAACTGAAAAATAGGTGATCAAAGGTGTTCTTCTCACAAACAAAAGTGCGCCTTTCTAGTATAACCATTAAAAAATATCATCTACAAACATGCTTCAATTCCCAACCTATCAGGACACATAGAGACCCCTGCCTGGGGGGGGGGGATGAATGAGGCAACAGGCAACAAGCGAGCGAAGGAGGAGACGAAAGGAGACGAATACGACGAGTAAACAATAAATAAGTTCGCTAGCGTCTAGAGCGTGTTGATGATGATTCATGCAGATTCATGACATTTCCGAGAATCAAAGATCATCCCTTTGGAACCATTCACACTCTCACTCAAGCAGTTTCTGCTCGATATCAGGAGATAGACTTATATATCCAGGATGGGAAATGAAATGAAAGGTGCAATGGCTATTTCATCAGTAAAGAACAAGGCCAGCTCAATGCTAAACGGTCTTGATAAACCAGAAAAGAAGAAAGAGGTGATTGAAAACCCCGAAACAATGAAAGAGATGAACCAGGTATGGAGCTTCTTGTAGTGTCTTTTCTATTTTGCCTCTCGTTTGATTTAATTTGCAGGAATGCTCAAGAGCATGCTTCTAATGTTACATAATCTACATACAATAATGAGAAGCGCCACAAACTGAGAGACCAAGAGTAAGTCTATGCGATTGTTACTTCATTGCCCAATTCGCCTTGCTATAGCTATAGCTGTAGCTGTAGCTGTAGCTGACTGTGTATTGTCCTTCTTTCGGATTCGAACAGGTTCAAGAAGCGGAAGGAGGAACGGGAAAAGAAGAAGGCGATTCTGAAGGAAAAGTGGGATGCTAGTCAGGCAAAGAAGTAATTTATCCCACAGGTGTTGGCTGGCTTAAAGGCAGGACCGCGACTTAGATGTAAGATATAAGGCTTCAAAGTTCGAAGTCTCTTGGCGAAGTTTTGAGACGAGTAAAAGACTGAAGGGTAAAAAATAGGTAAAGTGAGAGACACAAGACACAACTCTCACCTGTGCATCAGGTTGGTTAAAGTACGACTTATACAAAATGTATATATATATGTACATTAGATGAAGGGAATGGCATACAGAGAAAAGTCCAGAAGAAATATATGTTGCCTATTAATACTTATTACAAGTTTCCTTTATTTTATATTCTTCATTTAGAAGACCATGTTGTGGGGCTTGTCGTTTCCGGAGAGTGAGAATCTAGCACCCAAATATGCCTTGAGCATAGGTGTGGCCTCGAACGCCTTCAACAAAGCAGTATCAACTTTCTTCTGATCAGCCTTACGCTGGTCAGAGACAACTGCAGACTTTGGTGCATCTCCTGCGAAGAACTCTTCTTCCTCAGTGGACTTTACACGTGCGAAGTATGAATCGGTGATAGATGCAGTATCGACAGTAGAGACATCAACCTTGGTGGAGGTAGCGATGACGTACACTGGGCTCACACGGCGAAGAGGAACTCCGTTCACTTTGTAAGGTCCGGAGACAAGGACAAGTCCAGACTCAAGAACCTTGAGGGCGACAACACGCTTTCCACGGAAACGTCCAGCAAGAAGGATGAGGACGGTTCCAGGGGTGATAGATCCGCGTACCTTAGGTGCGTTGTTTCTCTTCGCTCTGCGAGACTGAAGAGGGGTTTTAACATCATCAGCAGGGTAATACTTTCCAGCAGCTACTGAGACAGCAGCCTTCTTGGGTCCAGTTGTTCCGCTTACTTTCTATGATGGAAAGAGACGAAATGTGTCAGATGTTTTTCCCAAAGGGGTATAGTATTTATTGGATTCAGAGATCCTGCTCTTTAATAGAACATTTCAGTTACTGCGAGACGCCTTTATGATAGGTAGCTGATTATTCAGATTCTTCGTACGAGAAATAGATCCTCATGTTTTCAGGTGTAGCCATTGTTTGGCTAGAAGTGGCACATGACGATCATTTCACATAGAAGGACGACAGCTATTGCTATGATTCGGCGCCTCGTAGCAGATGGGTCTCGTTGATTCTTCATATCTTTGTGCGGTATTAAACTCATCAAGTCCACTTACAAGTTGGGGTGCCATCTTGAATATACTTGGGTAGTGAAGTTGTGAGATTGTGCAGATGTATTTGTTTGGATTGGTACCACTGGTAGTGTATGAGTCTTCTACGGCAATGTTACGTAGAAAAACAGAAACAAGTAAAGCGATAAAACATACGAAATCACGATGGAATAGGGTTATAAAAACGGCAATAAAAACGGTTATATTTTACTTTTCTCATGTTACTCGTTAGCAACAACGGCCATAGCTGTCCTCACGTCTTCTTCCGAAATAAAATCAAACCATCGATCACATTCGCTTTTTGCATGGATCAAAACTGCCATTATTTCTTTATCATCAAAGCCATTTCCCTTTTCGTAGTTTTTCACTTGATACTCTAGTTCAAATTTTACGTCGTCAAAAGTATCAAGAACTTGGTTCCGAACCAAGTCTCGTAGATCTAGATCGGCGACAATAACAGATTTGATATCTGGCAGCGCATCATTTCTAATCATTTGTTTCTTTACTTCCGCGCTGGCATTTAGGATGTAGTATTCCGTGTCAAATTGGAGTTGTCGTGTATAATAATTAAATGCTTCTCGAATGGGATTCAGTTTTTCTAATTTTCTTTGACGTCTTTGTAGTTGATCAAATTGGCGATAGTCCCCAGTCTTTGCAAGAAACGCATACGGAACATCAACGGGCGAAATGTCTTTCAGCTTTTCATTGTATGTCTCTTGATAAACTTTCGATTTTGACGGTTTCATTATACTTTCATCAATAGGCGAAGCCTTTGACTTGGAAGCATTTTCGGCAAGTAAAGGAGACATGAAAGATGTCACTCCAATTGTCATTTTTAATCGCATTATTATTTCATTTTTGGCATTCCCAGCGCTCAAAGAGTCGCTCGCATCGTCCAGCTGTTGCAATTGCTTGACTAGCTGGATTGCTTCTTCAATTGTATACTTGACTCTTGCAGGAGGAAGTAATGCGGGGGCAGGAGCGAATGGCTTCTTGGGAGCAGATTTCTTGTTATTACCAATGATCGGTAGAGCATTATCACCATCACTCCCTGTGTCGGCAAGCGCTTTCCTTGAAGTTGTTGTCACCAATGTAGACATACAGACGAAAGATGATAATGCTTTCTTGAGAACTCGCCTACGATCAAAGCTGTCACCATGCGAATGCACTTTCATCGACTGATTGACTTGATAAAGTTTTTGAACACCAGTAATTTCAGATTTTTGTACCCCCAACCCAACAACATTTTGACATCGAAGAAAAACTGTGAATATTACCATCGCATAGGTCAGGTGCTGGCACCACTTGCTTCTTACTACTTCGTTCAACATTTCGTTATATTTTGACAATAATAGTAATTTAAATGCATTAAAAGCGGGGGATTTTTCGATGAGATTGAAGCCGTTTCAATCCCAGTTTTGTTCATCGATGGGATTCTCTGTGGGAATCTGACGTTTTTTTACGATTTTTTCTAGAGTGCGTGGACATCTTCCCACCAGTAGTTTTCCGCTGCATGACATTTTCCCTTTTTCTTCTTCAACCTCAACACACGCAAAGCACATCATTGCTCACGATTGAGAATCCTCCAACATTTTACTCTATCCATTCATCCAAATCAAAGTATTAAGATGCCTTCCATCACCTATTCATCAACCAGAGGATGCGATACTCAAAAGAATATGAGTTTCCGTGATACTGTCATGACAGGTCTTGCACATGATCGCGGACTTTTCGTTCCGGATTCACTTCCTACTGTTACCAATGAGGAGCTTGAAAGCTGGCGCTCTCTTTCTTATCCCGACCTTGCTGTCGAGGTTATCTCTAAGTTCGTGGAGGAGGATCAGGTTCCTAGAGAGAAGTTGCAAGATATCATCAAGAGAAGTTGTGCTGCTTTTCGTGCAGATGATGTAACTCCTGTCATAAAAAAGGGAGGTCACTACATTTTGGTAAGTTACAATATCATTACTTGAGATTATGTGGGGAATATTAGTTGGTGATATTCCAATCTAATGCAATTATCTCTTAACAGGAACTTTTCCATGGACCAACATTCGCGTTCAAGGATGTTGCCTTGCAAATGCTTGGAAATTTCTTTGAATACTTCCTCGAGACTGGATCAAATGGAGGACGTCTTGCGGTTCTTGGAGCAACATCCGGAGATACTGGATCTGCAGCCATTTATGGTCTTCGTGGAAAGAAAGGTGTAGACTGTATCATTCTCTATCCCACTGGACGTGTTTCGGAGATTCAAGAGAGACAAATGACTACTGTTCCGGATTCAAATATTCATTGTGTATCTGTTGACGGGACTTTTGATGATTGTCAGGATATCGTCAAGGGTTCTTTTGCCAACAAGGAGTTTAGAGACCGAGTGAAGTTAGGAGCAGTGAACTCCATCAATTGGTGTCGTGTACTTGCACAGACTACCTATTACTACTGGTCTTACCTTCGTGTGACTGACGAGAACAAGGATATCACCACTGTTAACTATTCTGTTCCTACCGGAAACTTTGGAGATATCCTTGCTGGATACTACTCTAAGCGTATGGGATTACCACTTGGAAAGCTCATTGTAGCTACTAACGAAAATGATATTCTTCACCGTTTTTTCACGAAGGGAGAATACCATCGTTATGAGATCGCCGAGACCATCAGTCCTTCCATGGATATTTGTGTTTCTAGTAATTTCGAAAGATATCTTTATCATCTTGCTGGAGATGACGCAACCGTTTTGTCAAGTTGGATGGAGACATTCGAAGCCACTGGAAAGATCACTTTGACTGGAAAGAAACTTGAGAAGGCAAGAACAGATTTCGTTTCTGCCCGTGCAGATACTGATATGACTTTGAAAGCCATCAAAGAATACAAGGACAAATATGATTACATGCTCTGTCCTCATAGCGCAGTTGGAGTCAGTGCTATTCAGCAGTTGGGAGAGGTCAACATGGCTACTGTATGCCTTGCAACTGCGCACGATGCAAAGTTCCCTGCTGCGTGCAAGAAAGCTGTTGATCCGCTTCCTACCCCCCCTCCTCAACTTTCCAAGCTGTTCAACATGAAGACTAGATCATCCAACTGCCCGAATGACGCAGCAGTTGTCCAGGCCTTCATGGAGAAGAGGATTGAAGAACGCGTTTCTAACGAAAAGGCCGTTGAACTGAAAAATGCCCAAATGAAGAAAACAATTATTTCTGCAGTTGTTGTTGCTGGACTTGCTCTCATCGCTTCTCAATTAGCCAGAAAAAGATAGGACGGATACATTTTCTTTAACTGAACTTAGAATAGCTAGTAAAATCCACAACTGAAACACTGGGACGAATCTATTCTGACATTGCGAGTTCATTGTTATTCTGCAGCCACAATTGTACATGTATAGACTGATCTATTTCCTGATCATGCAGAGAAGTAAGATGCCAGAGATCATGTCCATCTCACAAGAATATTAATGAGGATCTTTTATCAATGAAGTACATTTGAATTTGTCGTATTGTAGATCCTTTTGTACGATAAAACAATCTGGCTTAAACATGACGACGTTATCGTTCTTCAAATGTAGATGATTTATGTTGGTTGCAGGTTGCTTGCTGGTGGTATGAGAGGGTTTTCCTTGTCCATCGTCGTTTGTCGTACTACCATCATACGATACCACCAACCACCATCTAAAGTCTTCATTTAACCATAATCGCACCACCACCTAACACTATCCATTCTTTTCATCAGCAGCATATTAAAAAGTACCAGCTAGATTGCAGTTCGAATATTTTATCGACGGAATTTCTTTAAAGTTGGTAAATAACCATCACTATTGCAACCATGGCAAAGACGTCATCAATGCTGAAGTGGATGAGTTTCCTGTTTTTGGCTTTGACATCAACTGTCTCTTTACTACAATGTCCACATTCCAAAGTTGAAGAATCCTTTAATCTTCAAGCAACACATGATTTGTACTATTACGGTATTGGGCCTGCGCTCCATGCTACTTTAGGGTATTCTAATAAGGATGATGAATCATCCCTCTTAGTTTATGACCATTTACAATATCCTGGGGTTGTCCCTCGCACATTCTGTGGTCCTTTCCTCATATCAACAATATTGAAATTGATAACATTAGCTGTGAAGCCTTTTGCGAATCTAAAACAAACGCCTCTCTTGTTACAATCACTTGCACGTGGAATTCTCCTCATATTTAATCTTCACGCTCATTTGAGACTTGCAAACGCAGCAGAAAGAAAGTTTTGCAGTGGAAACCAATTTTTGCTAGGAGGATACTTTCTCCTTATCACTGCAAGTCAGTTCCATCTTCCGTTCTACGCAAGTAGGATGCTACCAAACTCATTCGCTCTAGGACTAGTCACGCACACATATGCGGATTGGCTTCAATCCAATATCACCAGAGCAATTGTTCTGTTGACCTTTGGGACAGCAATATTTCGATGCGATATGTTGATTCTATTATTTACCTTTGGGATCACGACCTTGATTCGAAAGGAGATTGGCATATTCAAAGCTGTGAAGATTGGGCTATTCTCAGCAATTACAGCCCTTCTTGTGACAATACCTTTGGATTCAATCATGTGGCAAAAAGTTATATGGCCAGAGGGTGAGGTACTCTTTTTCAACACAGTGGCGAATAAATCAAGCGATTATGGAATTTCGCCCTGGCATTGGTACATCTTGAAAGCTCTGCCAAAAGGGCTGCTCCTTCCAATATTGTTGGTACCATTTTCTTTCACAAGAGTGTCCCAAATTATTGCAGGATTCAAAGTCCACTTGTGGGATTTAGCAGCGTTTCCTTATTTTATGCCAATCTTGGCGTTCATCGGGCTGTACTCAATCTTGCCTCACAAAGAGATTCGCTTTATTTTTGCAGCGTTTCCAATGTTCAACATTCTGGCAGCAAAGACATTGGCAACGTGCCACAAAACGGCAAGCGTAACCTGCAGCTCCACGAAACAGGAACCAAAGTCATTTCCTTCAAAAGTAATTATACGGCTTATACATGGAGGATATTTAGCTGCAGTTTCTCTTTCACTTGTTGCTAGCGTAATCTTTGTCCAGGTTTCTACAGCGAATTACCCAGGAGGCGAAGGATTGTCGGCACTGTCGAAGCACTTGGCGCAGCTTCCGAAGAGTGACGAACCAATACAAATATACATCGATGTCGCCTCGGCAATGACGGGTGTTTCCCTCTTTGGACAACGTTCATTGATTCAGAAATGCCCTGCACCTCAATGCAATATCCAGAAGGGTGGCTACGAGTTGAACAATGATTATGATGATATGCTCAGCAATGGCAAGTTCGATTTCATACTGTGTTCTAAGAGCACTGTGAAAGGGTACAAAGTTGTAGATATTGCCAAGGGACATCCTATAATTAATTGGAGAGATCTATCTATACATACGAGAGATGCGATTTTTGTGCTGGAAAAAGAAAGAGACTATAATTGATTTGAATGGAACATTGATATGAGAGATGCAGTTTCTATTTGATTAAAAGGTGATCAGCAAAAATAATCCTCTCGGTTCCAAAGATTCTTTCAGCAAAAGAAGAATAAAAATGGAGATGAAGAGCAATCCTGAAGTTGGGAAAGAAAAAACTAACTCAGCACAAGAAGAGCTCAATGCATTAATCGGAAAAAGTTGGTTTGAGAGAGATCAAGAATTTCGAAGAGAGAACGATCATCAAGGGATAACTCGAATTCTTTTCATCTCTTTGGTTTCTGTTGATTCGTTTGGAAAAGATTATGCAGCAGCCACAAAAATCTTCAATTTTATTAATAGCTTCGCAAAGAATGCAAGTAGCA
>Ga0306864_1000812_pt1 | contig 13758 bp, 11 predicted proteins | sample AntRauTorckE5430_FD_190448 | JGI IMG/M metagenome (GOLD analysis project Ga0306864, IMG submission 190448) | Saline lake microbial communities from Rauer Islands, Antarctica - Metagenome Torckler E5 #430 (v2) (version 2) | ecosystem: Environmental > Aquatic > Non-marine Saline and Alkaline >...
GAAGATTGGCACACTCTAAGAGATCCTGCGACCTGGGAAAACATTCTCAATGTAACAAAACAGGATTGGCAGACATTTGAGAATATGACATCTCACGAATGGACAGTATTTCAAAACACCACGGAACATGAATGGGGGAAGCTACAAGAAGAAGGAGCTGAAGAATGGGGAACACTCAGCAAAGAAGCGAAAGATAAATATTCTGAATTTACTAATGCGACACAGGAAGAATGGGTAGAGCTTCGCAAAGATGCTTCTGCATTTACCAATGCGACGCAGGAAGAATGGGTAGAGCTTCGCAAAGATGCCAAGTCAGAGTGGAGCCATCTCGTCAACGAAACTGGCGATGATTGGGAGCAGGTCAGTGAATCGGTTTCCAATGAATGGAAACAATTGCCTAACCAGACCGAAGAAGAATGGAAAAAGCTTAAATCGGATGGACACTACGAATGGGACCACATTGGAGAGCAAACACGTAACGAGTGGAACCATATTGAAGATCAAACACGCAACGAGTGGAACCACATTGAAGATCAATCTCACAATCTATGGAACTCAACGAAGGATCAATTCAATCACACAAAGAAAAATATTGAAGATCAATCTCAAAATCTATGGAACTCAACGGAGGATCAATTTAATCGCACAAAGAATTCACTTGCACAGAAAGCTAGCGTAATGCATAATGTAACCTCTACCAAATGGGATGAATACAGTCAAGACGCTGCACAGAAAGGAGACCAATGGCGTAATGGAACCACAGAAAAATTGGGAGAATGGAGTTCTGAGATCTCAGATGTACTCGATGGTGTAACCAACATGTCAGCAAGTGTCTTGCGCGCAGCGAACGAGAGTGCAAAAGTGGGCGATACAAGGCATCTCAACCAGAACGATCATGACTCTAGCCGCATTCTTCACACCCATCAACAATTGCCCTACGACTGGAATTATGGCTTCTATACCTATCTTATTGGCATATCTGCAATCTTTATGGGCACGATTGTCCTAGAGGGCGTCGATACAAGTCTAATGTGTAAAACTGCGCCCCCGAAACTGAATTCTACCTTTATCAACGTTGGCCTCTTGGCCTCAATGATGGGCACTTTTGGACGAGTGCTTGGCGATGGATTAATTACCATGGGCGCTTTGATACCGACTCATGATGCCTACATTGATTTTCTTAACTCGGTGTTCCTTCCATTGATTCCAATTACCTTGTTAGGATTATACTTGGTCAGGCGTAACTATTTGGCATTGATTTAAATATTATGACGTGAAAAATGTTTGGAAGCAAAAACAAGTAGCATTAAATACAGTACTATAACGAGGGTGCTCAGTGGACGTGTGTGGGTTATGTATCTATCATGCCTTGAAAGGTGAATTTCTTCTTGTACTCTTCTGCTAAAGCTGCGTATCGCTTGATTAGATATGTCATTGTGATCTAACGAATGCACTGTTAAAGAAAGCTAACAAGTCGGAGGGAAATATGGCTTGACAATGCAGGAAAGGCAGTTATTGTATCGTAGGCAGGACTGTGAAAGGAATCTATTCACGAAATTATGGATATCTTCAGATATCTTCCCAACTCCAAAATGAGGGATATATTTTCGCCTGCTGCATTATATTTCTAAGTTGATGTGCAGTGTGCAGCTCACCAAATAGTAGAACTAAGAATAAAGAGTAACCTTCCAAAGAGAAGGCAGAAAGGAAACATTCACCTTTTTTTTGTTTTTATTTTTTTTATTTTCTACTCTACTTCCTACACCATTTCCATGTTCCATTCTTCACCAATCTGCAGTAACTCTTAATTCCGCTCCTCCTTACTTCTTATCAAACTTGAACACACTCTCCCTCTCTACAGCAGCGGATGCTTCCAAAATATTCGTGACGACGTTATTAATCTCTGAATGTTTCGGCATGACATATCCATTCTTAACTCCCACCAGTAGAGTTTTATTCCTATTCCTCTTGCCTCCAGTTAGATAGTCTTCCTCTTCGTCTGCCTTCGGTCCATGATTCGCCTTGGGCTGCCTCTCTTTTGGCGAACGACGCTGTTGCACTATATGGACTTCATGATTGGGATGCAGAAGTTTATCAATGTCTCGGTTGTGCTCGTAGCGATGTGTTGGGTCTGGTTTGTAGCCAGTAGCATTTGCCTTGTCGAGAAAGAAGAGAGATAGGGACGTGAGGAGAATGGAGACTAATTTCATTGTTACTTCTGCAATAGCAATGTGGAATGAGAACTGTGTTCTTTCAGAAGGAATACTGTATTGCCGTTCGTACTTTCACTGGAATAGATTTAAGATTTAGGCGAGAAAGATGCCAGGAATGCCAGAGGAATGCCAGCACGTTCGAAATTCTGATGCTTTTGTGTCTATCATATTCGGATATGTTCTTTGTGGGAAAGAAACAAGTAAAAGAAGAGAAGAGGAGAGAGGAAGAGGAAAATGTGTAAAAGAGTCATGTGGGAAGGGGGCAATTTGGAGTCAGGAATCAAACTTAATGTCTCAACAGTTCTGACTTCTGGCCAACGTCCAACGTGCAACGTAGCAACGTAGCAACGTAGCAAGCAAGAGTGGTAACAAATAGCAAATAGTAGAGATAGATACTATCGTAGCTAGACGCTAGACTACACACATACAAACTTGCATTACCATGGCACTAACAGAAAGAAAACAAATACCTCTCGTACTGCCAGGCCATTCCCGCCCCCTCGCCGAGGTCCAATTCCTCGCTCCGCCCTCTGAACCAGGCCGCACATTCCTCGTTTCCGCGTGCCATGACAAAATGCCCATGATACGGGATGCATCATCCGGCGATTGGATCGGCACATGGCAGGGCCATAAAGGAGCTGTATGGAGCACCAAATTAGATCCAATGGGCTGCCTTGCTGCTACTGCCAGTGGAGATTTTTCTGTCAAGGTCTGGGATGGTGTCACCGGCAAAGAGCTCTTCACATATGGTCACAAACACATTGTCAAAACTGTCGACTTTAGCCCGGATAGTAAATGTTTGGCGACTGGTGGTCATGAAGGAATTTTGAGAGTGTATGATTTGGGGTTAGGTCAAATGGCTGATAAATCCGCCAAGGTCATGAAGCAGACTGTCGAGGGGAAGGTTAATATTACCAAGTGCATTTGGATCGATAATGATATTGTGCTGGCGGCGGCTTCCGATGGGAAAATTCGTTGTTGGAATGTTGAAAAGGGAGAAAATATCTGTACTCTGGAGGTAGAAGCTGATGTGAGAGATATGGAAGTCACACGCTTGCAAGATCAAATTGTTCTGACTGTGGCAGCAGGGACATCTGTATCTTTCTTTCAACTGGGGACTGATGGAAGTGGCAGGGATAAGACTCTTCATGGTGTATTGCTTCATGAACATAAGATGCCAATTCATTTTCGTGATGAGGGTGGAGCCAGTCTCCACCCGGATGGGAACAAATTTGTTGCGGGAGGAAGTGATTTGTGGGTGAGGGTCTTTGAATTTGCATCTGGAAAGGAGTTGGAATGCCATCGTGGACATCATGGTCCTATTCGGTGTTTACGTTATGCCCCTGACGGTAAGACCTATGCGACTGGATCTGAAGACGGTACCATTCGTCTATGGAAGACTGATCCAGTGGTAGCATAAGAGTTGTTAGTTGCTATAGTAGATGAACCAAACATCTTTCTTTTGCTAGCTATACTAACTGCAGTAAGTAAGTAGTACACAAGCTAACTTCATATTTAGATGACATTTGAGACGCATCATCCTTGCTCAAGTAAAAATTGAAGCCTAAATTGATGATTATTAGAAAAGATCAGCTTATTCAACGATTCGCCATTGCAATTGCTGTGTATTTCAAACCTTTACTGTCCTTCAAATACCTGGCCTTGCGATCCTCTCGATCCTTCGTCACTCTCTTCAACTCAATTTCCCGTGTTGCAAAATGTTTCATTTTCAGTGCTCTCTGTCCGAGACTGCTTCTTCCCTCATCTTCATCCTCGTCGTCATATTCTTCATCCTCGTCGTGCGGTTGGCTAGCTCGTCTTTCTCCATCCCATTGGATCAATAAATTCAACGCTTCGATGACTTCATCGCGTTCATCCGAACCTAAATCATTCCCCATTGCATCCATCAGATCTATCCGGCATAATTCCCGATGTTCATCATTTTTATGTTTTTTCTTGGAATAGAGTGATATACTGGAAGAGGATGACATGAAAGAATCGTTGGGTGCTATTTCTCCTATGCGCTTGAGAGTCATAGTCTTGGGCTTTGGAATTGCTTTGTTTTCATCTACATTATTATCAGCGGCATCGTCATCGTCATTGTCATCATCGTCTAAAGTGAGAGATATTCTATATTCAATGGATAATGCTGGGCCCCGTATGGTATCCACCACAGTCATGGTTGCCGTTGGTCCCTTTTTAGTGGAAGTGGTACCATCTCCTGGATCATCGCTGTTACTATTACTATTACCATTATTGTTCTTGCTTCGATTTCCAAAAAACCCTGACACTAATTTTCCAACGCTAGATGCGGCCGCGGAAACTTTAGATTCATTGGAGGTATCATGATAAGTTATTGTGGTATCGGAGAGTATTTTGATGGATCCCATGGCTGTATTATCTTGTTGCGTTGTGAAGCATGGCGAAAACATGGATTTAATCTTGAGAGTGAGTATAGGTCTTCCCAGCATTTTTACAGGTCTTGATTCTTGATGGAGTTCCAAATTGTGAATGGCAAACGATTGCTTTGATCAGTAGAATAGCCGCAGATTAGAATGTGCGTATGGAAAGGAAGTATTACTTAGTACTGTTGTGAGTTGTGAAGATATTGTTTGTTGTTCGTTGTTCCCTTTCTTCTACCTTCTACTTTCTATTTGCCACTAAAAACCTGGGGGGGTATTTACCCGTATAATACCCGTTTCACCTTCTATCTCTGTTCCCTACATTTTTCATTATTATGGAACATTTTGACTAAGTTCAATATGATGTAAGCAATCACCGAGTGCAGCAATGTTAGTTCCATTCTTATTCTTGAGTGAACATTAGTTTAAAACACGACATTTACAAAAACAAACTATTCAAGAAGAACGAAGAACTGTACTTTATTTCGAAACGGCAGTGCTGGGCGATTTAACGGTACCAGTAGTAGCGCGTAGAGCGTAGACCGACGACGCGACGTCTCCAATAAGCAATAAGCCATCATCGACCATCGATCATATTATAATTTATAATTATTATCATTTTAACCAACCATGGTAGCATGCCCAATAATATCCGATGAAACGATCGACCAACTGATAATAAGCCTTCAATCTTCAGGAGGTGTAGCAATTCTTAATCTTCCACCATCACTCACGGAAGTCCACAAGGAAGCATTCAAAGTTGCGACACAGGCGCTCGATATATCAACAAACAAGGCATTCTGTCCCATAATTGAACCGAATTCAAATTCTGCTTCCGTCACTGGATATCATTCTGCAGGTGGAGATAATGCACTGAGCCGTTACAATGTTTATCGGCAAGGATTCATATTTAGCAATAGTGAAATGTTTGATTTTGATTTTCCCATTGAAGAGAAAACAGGTGCTAATGCTACTAATTTATCGTTTGAAGAATGCATGCGGGACATGTTTGATTCCATGTGTCGCGTCATTGCGTCAAGCGTATTGAGAGGTATTGCGAGATATTTGAAGATTGAGGAGGATTGGTTCCACGAACAGTATGGGCCAATGGATACATCGAGTCAGTGGCACGTGAAGAGATATGCGGAGCCAGATGATGCCAAGATTTTACAAGATGATCAGCCAAATCAAGAGTCAGAGCCCAAAGAGGGAGTTGAATGGCTGCCTGTCCACACGGACCCATCGCTCATTAGTGTCGTTATTCATGATGCACCTGGAACGAATGATAATGCAATGGGTTTGGAATACCATGCCCTCCTTCTCTCTCCATCCAGCGATACACACAAAGGGCGAAAGAAAGAACGAGTTTGGAAAGAAGTGAATAAGCATGGTCATGCTGTTGCCACAATATTTTGTGGATCTGTCATGAGCTACATAACGGGAGGAGTGTTTCAGAGCGCGAAACATCGTGTCATGTATAGACCTATGGAAACAAAATCAAATAATGTAACTACGCGTGGTGGAAAGAATTATAGACAGGCAGCAACTTTGTTCCTTCGTCCACAGGGTGATTCTATTCTGACAGTGCCTCCAAGCGATGTTTTCGTGGATAGGGTAGTCAAAATTAAGAATTGTAAGTTTCAGGATTGGTTGAATCGGGTGTCAAAGAATTACCAGGGTGGACAGATAAAGAAGAATACCAAAAAAGAAAAGCCCAAGAAGAAGAAGAAGGTGAACACAGTGGCGGTCATCAAGAGCGATCCCATGTACTGGACAGACACATATACTGAGTTGTCCTTGCATCGATGCCAAGATGGAGATCTCTCAGGAAAGGAGAAGTGCCAAGAAAACAAATTGTCTGAACTAAATAATCACATTTACACCATGGCAGGATTTGCACATCGTATATTGGTCATGGATGTCTCACTGGACCCCCCAAAATTGGAATTGATTGGGCCAGATTTGCAGGCAGATTTCAAATGGTCGTGCGGTATTCCCATCGACAATATCGTTTATGGTATTCCATGCCACTCGGAGTCAGTCCTCAAGATCAATACATTGACAAAGGAGATTAACCTGTTGAAGTGGGGTGAAAATCTACCAGGAGCCTGCCCTCACAATCAACAATGGAAATACTCTAGTGCTACAGTTTCAAATCATGATGGATGTATCTATTGCATCCCTCAATGTGCCGAACGAGTGTTAAAGATCGATCCAAAAACAGACGAAATGACTTTTATCGGTCCTGCTTTTCCTGGGGTAAACAAGTGGTCTGAAGGCTTGCTTCTCAACGATGGTGGAATATATGGCGTGTGTCAGAATGCTCGTGGAATCCTACGGATTGATCCTGAAACACAACAATGCACTGTCAATGGAGAAATTTCAGAAGGACATTGTAAATGGCATGGAGCTGTGAAACATACAGATGGAAACATCTACTGTATTCCCTCAAATGCGGAACAAGTTCTCAAGGTTGAGCCAGGCATTGAGCCCAAACTAACTTTGCTTGGAGAAAAAAAATACACAGGAACAGATCATGGAACTGATTACAAGACAAAATATCTAGGAGGGACCATTGGTGGTGACTGTGTGTACTTCTTTCCTTGTGACGCGGACTATGTTTGTGAAGTCAATACAATCACTGGAAAGGTATGGCATCTATTTAGCTTATACAAATGAAGGTATACTTTGATGTATTTTAACAAACCATTGTTTGCGTTTTCAATCCATTATAGGTTAGAGAGGTAGGGCCTAACTTGCAAGATCATGAGCGGATAAGAGACAACAAATGGAAAAATGGATTCACAACCACTGATGGAACAATCTATGGCATTCCATTTAAAAGCGAGACAGTACTTAGGATTCGACCAGCATTCAGAGTAGGCGATCCCCCTGATATTACAACTATTGGTGGTCCCTACCTGGGTTTAAACAAATGGGAAGGATACGCGGGTGCAGCAAATGGAGACATGTATTGCATACCTTCGAATCGTAGGCATTCTCTTCGAATCAGGTCCAAGAAACAAGGCGAGGAGAAGGTACGAACGAAAACAAATTACTTGCAGTCAAAATAAAATGCATATCTTACGTTTATTAATGATGGTAAATAGGGAGTTCGTTATATACACGGCCACGCGACTTTGAGGTCCAGTGCTCATACTTTGAGGCATTCAAAAGGCCGCTCAAATGATCCAGGACCCGATACTAAAGGTCGCTCACTGCCTGCCATGATCAGATCTAAACACATCATAGCTTATGATTTATCAAAGCATGATTTGCGCAATGAGGTTATTCGTATGTTGAGCGCCCTAGATTCCGAAAGTATTGGAATATTTCGAAAAGAGGGCGACGAACAATTGAGGTTAGAAAACTTTCATGTACCAGAGGATTCCCTTTTACCTAATAAGAGAACAAGAGATAAGAATGGGAAAGGCGAAATAGCACAAAGAACCTTATCGGATTATGTGCTTTGTGACATTCAGTTCCACCAAGCATTTGATGCATTTGTATGTGACGTCATTCTACCTGAGTTGAAGGAGAGACTAATAGCTTGCGTGTCAATTCCAAAAGAAGATCCAATCGCATTTTACTATCAAAGGCCCCCAACTCTGCGAATCCAACCTGGCCCAAGTATAAGGAAAGTAATAGCGCATAATGATGCTACTTATGGACATCAAGATGGCGAACTGAACTTCTGGATGCCTTTGACTGATCCTCAAATGACAAAGACTGATCTATATTGTGAGAGTTCACCTGGCGAGGAAGATTACAAACCCCTCGGAGCTCAACTTGGTGAAATTGTATCATTCCATGGGTCGTCGTGTAATCATCTTGTACCGCCAAATAGATCCACCTACACAAGAGTAAGTTTAGATTTTAGAGTTGGGGTCAAACCCTTTTTTGATCCTGAATGGAAATTGCGTGGCACCAAGTCTGATCATACTAGAAAGCATGTTGCAATGTAATATACTACTGTACGACTTAAAATCTCTGCGGTCGTGTCTGAATGACCTTCCATAGGTATCCTTTTGTACCAACGCAGTAATTACTATTATAAGCTCTTTACTCAATCGGGCCTTTGAAGTCATACTTTAAAGGACGTTCAAAGTAGGCTCCATCATGTGGGTTCATACAATGAATCCGAATCTCAGGCTGACAAAATCATTTATTTGCAGCTCGATTCCATCTCCGTCTGGCAATGATCTTGCATTCGATCCCGTTCTCCTTCGTCTTTACTAGATTTGGCAATAACAATTTATCTAGGCTGTTGAGCCACACAATTTGGCTCACATTTCGAGTGAATCTTATCCATCGTTGTAAGAGGCGAAAGTGTCTCTAAACAAGTTCTAAAGTGTTCACTTGGATATCCTATCGTACCTTACGCTTAACTTTGGGTAAGCTATCTACAAAGCCGCGCTATAGATTATCTCTAAGTTCTCGCTCTCTCTTCTTCAGTGTAAACCCAATAATTCGGCCCTTTTCTGCAGGCACCGGAGAAGAAAGTTTGGATGTGCCCCCAGGAATGGAAGCAAAAGAACTTTACGCTCTGAGAAATTCGCTACCAGTCTCATTTGCTGACATATCCAGAGCATATGTGGCCATCAAGAACGGAATCAAGCGCACTTCTTTTGACAAGAGTTACTTTCTATCTGAGCTCATAGGTAAGTGATCCAAGAGATAATTGAAGTAGCAATCAACTGAATGATTTCAGAAATAGAACCATCTCTGACACCATACATGTATTATGTGCCAATATATTTCTCAAGACAAAATTCCGGCAATTTACTGGAAGTTTCATAGAGCGCGGTGCTCGTAACTCACTTTTGCAGCATTTGCGGGAACAAGGGGATTCTTTCAAGACTACAGGAGCAATTGCTGCATCAGCTGGGAATCATGCACTCGCCGTGGCATATCATGGACAACAGCTTGAAAATCCTATTATTATTTCTATGCCTACAGTTGCACCACTTGCGAAAGTTGATAAATGCAGGGAATTTGGAGCACAGACATTATTGAAGGTGCTTACATTGGAGAAGCGAAGGAGTTTGCTGAAACTCTTGTCGAAAGCGAAGGACTTACCTATATCAATGGATATGGTGATCCGTCCATTATGGCTGGGGTAGGGACAATGGGTATTGATATTATTGATGAAGTGCCTTGCGTAGATGTAGTTGTTGCGCCCATTGGCGGAGCTGGTCTGATTGCTGGAGTTGTATCATCAATCACGATTAGGCATTCGTGTAGGTATATATCAAGTTTCGTGTTAGTGAATAGTGAGAGCACTGCAACTGGAGGCCTCCGTTGAGAAAGTCATCATCTTTTTCTCTTGCTGCTATTGCATTATTTATTAGTTTCATTAATCCTCTTGAGCTTCATCATCTCTTGCTCATGCTTGATGTACCACTACCATATTCCTGCATTAAAGAATCCCAGTCTTTGCGATCCATCATCAATATTCGGGACGATTGTATCAACTCTTGGCTTCATGCTGATCATCTTGCTCACTACCAATCTACCATACAAGATACAAAGCTATCAGCTTTCTTGTCTCCTAATGTAGACAGGAATATCATGCCGATCGTCATCGATATAGGTGTGTCAAGATCACTCTCGCCAATCCAACCTGACTTCAATTTACTGAGTGTCTCCACAACCAACGTCTATCTCATATTTGACAGACATTCACATTGAGGGAGTCAGCATTGTCTACTAGCAGGTAACCAATACGGATGGCTCTACCTCCACCATTGAATCGGATACAAACTATATGCTATAACCACAACCCGTCTATATTCTATATTCAACTCGATTCTATTTTTAGGAATCTCTCTACACCCTTTCTTAATGCAGTTGCGAGGTGCATCTTCGGCATACCTATTAGCTTGGACATTACTTTGAAGATCTTGGTATCATCCTGATGACCATTAATACGCCGAAATAGAAGAGTGATCTCAGAATCTTTGATCTCATGTTTGATATGGTAGACAACACCAAAATCTTTCCATCTACAGTACACGACAATGATCTTTCTCTTTCACAGGCTTTTCTCGCGCTTCCACAATCATAGCCAATAGTAACTGTGCCTTTCTTCTCTACAGAGGTACTTCACAGTGAGGACACTACCAACTATCCCTCGTTTGTGCCGATCAATATTACACCGCTGGCAAAGAGAGGTAGAATGAATAGTATAAATACTTGTGGTACATTATTTACTTTAAACCATCTATCATTTTTAGGACTATCATCACAAAACGGAGTTTAGAGTACATGGAAAGCCAAGTGGAGAGTCACTGTAAAAAAGAATCATGCTAATTTTCTTGTCTTCCCTGCTCACTCAAATCTCAAGCCTTGCCTTTTTGCAGCCAATTCTTATCATCAAAATGTAGAGTGCTGTCGCCCTATGCAAAGGAATCAAATTTATCAGCAGCAAGACACATCTTTGTTAGCAGGCTGTAGCAGGACTATCCAATCCCTACCAAAAATCCAGCACGATCCCGAAGGAGATGGCATCAATAAGCATGCTCTTGCAGTTCACCAGTGTGCAATGCACAGCTTCATTCCAAGCAACAACATGCAGATAACTTGACGAGAATCAGATATAATCTCATTGCAACAAGATATCAGTTTATGATACTCAAGCCCAGAGAAGAGAACATCCTTCAGGCTGACTGCTATGCAGATGCTGACTTTGCTGATCTCTGGAAGAGCGAAGATAATAAAGATCCTCATTGTGTAAAGTAAAGGAGATGATGTATCATGTTTTGTGTTGATGGATCACCTATTTTCTGGAGCAGCAAACATCAAGAAATGATTGCAATCAACAGTAATCATGGAGGTACCATAATATATTGGTACTAGCACAATGTGCTGCTGCCGTGTGCTGATTCCACTGCGAGAAGTGCTTGCATTTACGAACTTGGAGTTACTGCATTTGAATCCAAGTCAAGCATCATTGATTCAGACAGCTTGTATCGACAGTCAGTACCAAGGATCAATTGTTGGCGGATATCCTCATGAAAGGACTTAGTCCCGCGATCTTCAAAGAGGGGAGAAAACAACTTTTAGGATGGTGCAGTCGAGAATCAAGGAATGCATATTATATAACCAGAAGCTCAGTTGAGCTCAAGTTCGGTACGAAACTCGCTTGAGAGGGAATGAAACGATTTTGTGTCTAGTTTGATTATTTTTGCTGGATCTATTTTACCCACTATTTGGAATCAAGATGTTATGTTAGTGATTTGATAACATTTACAAATGGAAGAATCTTTAGGATGGGGGTATTAGAACCGCTCAGGAATAGAATGAATCTGCTATCGGAGCGAGTAAATACCCTTTTGTGAGGATGGAATTGACGATGTTGAAAGAAATGTAAAACAAGATAGAATTCTAGGAAAGCTTGAGGAAAATTATATTGGTTTGTAACGAGGTCGGGTTTCGAGCTCCTATGATGATTGGTGACATACCTTGCCGGCACTAGTAGCTAGTGTTAGAGCTCTCTGTAGTTTATCTTCTTAGTTATTGCTTGGATACATGATGAGAAATAATCCCGCTACCGTGGTTGGTGCTATCGCAAACATATCGACCTTTGCAGCTGTGGTTTCTCTTACCATTGCTTTCGTTAGTTGGGGATTACTCATGTGGAGTAGAGGATACCAACTGTGAGAAAGGATCTAATTCATATATAAATCAAAGAACATAATAAATAAGAGAAAAGGTTTAGTTGCCAATTAGACTCATCTGCGACATTAATAAACTGTCATGAGTGTAGTTACTGTAGGTATTGCAAAAATAACATAATATACAAGTAAACAGAAGGTATCGCATTTGCTACTTCATCAAAAGAAGATGTTACCCCCCTCCTCCTCTGTTGGTAAAAGATTAGATACCACATATTATGGTGAGCAATTCCTGGAATAAAGTCATGACCATTAAGAACACAACTGATCAAAACGTTCAAGCACATTAACTTACCCGCCACAACCTCCTCCGCCACAACCTCCCCCTCCACAACCGCTGGTAATAATTAGGATTGTGAGAAAGTGTATCATATGAACGATCAATGATCAGAAGGTAAAATGTTCAAATTGCGACTTACGCTCCAGCATCACCACCCATTCCTCCTCCCCCACCACCACCACCATCGTAGTAGCCACCACCAGCTCCACATGCTGCTGCATTAGAGTAATACGAATGATCATCATTGTAGTAATATCCACCTGCATCCCCACCTGCCTCATCTGCCTTGTTGCGACGGTGTCTCATCATTTGCTCCTCAACTTCTTTTGGCAAAGACAAAGCAGCACTGGGGTTTGCAGAATCTCTCCTTGCCGTGGCTAGAAGCTTTGCATCTTGAAGATCTTCAATTTCGTTGTTGGAAAATTTTAATAGACGCGGAATACAAAGAATTCCAATAATGGTCAAACACAAAAAGGCGCTTGAGACATATTTTTCTTGTTTCTTTGATGCAATCATCTTGTCAATACGTTTGATGAGGATGTCATACGTATCACGGCAATCCAGACTGTAGTATCCAATGCCCTTTTCTAAGAAATAAGTACATTAGTAAGACGCGTCATTAAATGGAATCGAAAAAGATAGCATGGTTCAAGACGATTTGTCAAAAGTTAACGTACCTCCTTTCCCAAATATGTATCCCCATATCATAGCATTTGCATTATCGCGCGGAAGCGTGCTCCTCGGGTTGGCAAGCTTGAAAGAGTAAGCATCGTCCATGGATTTCCAAACAGTCCTTACGTGAGAGGATGCTTCAACTTGACCAATTTCAGGCCAATCAGCTTTGAAAAAGTCAACTGGAGGTTCCCCACGATACATCCCTCCTGCAACTTTGTAATCTACACCATACATATCACCACTCGCACCTCCTCGCAGCATCTTTTCAGGCCAATCAGCTTTGAAGAAATCTACTGGAGGTTCCCCACGATACATCCCTCCTGCAACTTTGTATTCTACACCATACACGTCACTCCACAACTTCCTCGTTGCCTGAAAATTATTTTCGAGGGTCCCACCTTCCGTACGATCATTGAGGGAGTCGTCATGCTCCAAGATCTTACCAGTGGCATTCATGATATCTGCATGATACAGTTCAATAGAAGATAACATGTGCGTATGCCACATGAGAT
>Ga0306864_1000814_pt1 | contig 13746 bp, 11 predicted proteins | sample AntRauTorckE5430_FD_190448 | JGI IMG/M metagenome (GOLD analysis project Ga0306864, IMG submission 190448) | Saline lake microbial communities from Rauer Islands, Antarctica - Metagenome Torckler E5 #430 (v2) (version 2) | ecosystem: Environmental > Aquatic > Non-marine Saline and Alkaline >...
TACCAGTGAATGCATCAGCAGCGAGAACACTGGCAGCGATGAGAGCAATGGTTTTGGAAATAGGAGCCATGATGAGGTAGTTGTTTGTGTTGGTGAGGTGAGGTGACAGGAGAGATAGTTATGATATGAAAAGGTGAGCTTTGGTTGCTTTGGTGGTCATGTCATCATGTACCGTGCCGATGAGAAGAGAGTCAGAGGAAAACGTGGGTGGACCACGTCCATAAAAGCAAGTGATAAATATGAGAGAAAACTACCCAACAGTAGGTAATTATTTTAATAATAATTTACTAGCAATGCTCTCGTGATGCCGGGGAATATTCAAAAATAAGATGTATCTGTATCAATTTCCACCTCACAAAACGTATGATGATCATAGAAAGCAATAAATCTAGAAATATCCCCTCGAATGCGAGCCCCAACTTCAGCGCATCGCATCAATCGTCACTCAACATCGGAGGGCCACCAACAACAGTGTATAAGTAACTATTCGCAACAAACTCGTCACATCAAATCCACACCATGAAGGTCATCTTTACGCTAGCAACTATCTTTGCCACAGCCAGTGCTTTTGCACCATCTCTTAATGTAGCAAGATACGCATCAAATAGGTTCTCTATGGAAGAAGCAGCAGACATCGATGACGCTCCTCGCATGAACCCTGATAAGCCAGAACTCCCCGAAATCAAAGGAGACTTTGATTGGGATGCAAAATTCGGAGGAGACGATGACTGGCTAGTTGACAATGTACCTGGTAAAATGGTCGTTAGCGATCTTGAGTTGGCATCACAAAATACTGCTCTGACTGCTATCGAGGAGAGATTCCAAAAGATTAGAAAGCAGGAGGAATACGATGATGCAAGAATTTTGGGATGGACTTACAGAGCAGAGACTTACAATGGACGTTTTGCGATGTTTTTCCTTGTTGTTGGTCTTTTGACTGAATACTGGACTGGAATTACTATTCCTGGTCAGGTTGAGGAAATTTTGCGTGTTGGAGGTTTCATTGGGCCCGATTACTAAACGATCTCAAGTTGAACGGCAATGGCGGACAAACACTAGATATACATATCAAATGGACTTGATTGTGATAATTGCAGAATGAAGAAGAAGAGCCTCATGGAAGCATCATTATGCATTGCAGAGTATATATTGCAAAGCCGAGCAATCTAATCAATCTAATAATAATACAATAGCGCAATATGAAGCAATACATCTATATGCTTTCAAATATATATATATATATATATATATATATATATATTAACTGTCATGATTACAACATAATGCCTGTCATTTGGTAGCATTTGGTTCATTAGAATTCACCCGCTTGAAGCATAGCTTTTCGTAGCTCAATGATAAATGAGGTCTTGCCATAGGCTCTATTGATCGTAACCTCCTCCAATCATGATCATCTGTGGAAACCTAAGCATGGAGAATCATCCACAATTTCTATTTTTGATAATTAACCTTGCACACTCTGCTTCGCTCGCCTCATCTCGTGATTGATGGCTTCTGTAATTTTTAATATTTTGAAATATCGGTTACTTTGTTCTCCTTCTCTCTTTTTTCTATTTTTTGGAAAAACACGCGTAGGCCTCCTCCTCCTTCCTCCTCCCCACAGCCGGTAGCCGGAGAGAAAACAAAAGAGGTCCTTCTTCTTGTTCAACGATCGATTCATTGCATTTGCTCATTTACGTGCCCAGATACAATTAAAGACAAGGCAACAAACATACAACATTCCAATAGACTAACTTCGAAACGAGTGACTTCACTTCATCAGCAGAAGAAAGAAACAAAAAACTACGAAAAATGAAGTTGTTACAGCTCGTCCTTCCCATGCTCCTCCCCAGCAGCATTGTGGCAAAGGCAATTCTTGGAGTGGACCTTGGATCTCTCTACATGAAGGTAGCCCTCGTCCAGAGAAACTCTCCTCTAGAAATTGTAACCAATTTGCATTCCAAGCGGAAGACAGAACAAATGGTTCTTTTTGATTCTGGAAAAAGATTATACGGCGCTGATGCTAATTCTTTGCTTGCTAGGAAGCCGCACTTGACTCCCCAGGCAATGAGCGTTTTCCTCGGAAGACATGCGGATCACCCTACTGTTCAGGTAAGTTAAAGATTGATTAGTTGGTTGGCAATATTTGAAACCAAACACCATGGCATCGACATTTTGAAACAATGCCATTATAATACCGTGTCCGTGACCAATCTCTCATTTATTTTTCGTTTGCTCTCCTTGCAGGTTCTTGCCGAACGCCATTATCCCATCACACCCATTTACAACGAGACTCGTTCCGGTGTATGCTTGACTGTTGACGGTCATTCATTCACTCCCGAAGAGCTTGTTGCCATGGTACTCACTCACGCCAAAGACATCACCAAGGCTTATGGCGTTGAGGGGAACGTCAGGGACTGTGTTCTCACCGTTCCATCATTCTACACCCAGCACGAGCGTCGTGCACTCCTCGACGCGGCAACTCTCGCAGATCTCAATGTGCTAGCATTGATCGACGAGACCACTGCTGCTGGACTCCATTATGGAATTGATCTCATCGAGGATGAGCCCCAGAACATTGTGTTCTACAACATGGGTGCTTCTGCACTACAGGTATCTGTCATGCAATTTTACTCGTATGAGAGGAAGGAAACTAAATATGGGAAAGCGAAAAAGGTCGGAGCTTTCCAGGTACTCGGAAAGGCATGGGATGCCTCCCTTGGAGGAGTAGCATTTGACGCTCTTATTGTTGACTATATGGCGGATCAATTCAACGAAGTTTGGAATAAGAAGAGGAATGATGGAGAAATCAAGGATGTAAGAAAGTACCCTCGTCCCATGGCAAAGTTGCGCATTCAAGCAAACAAGGCCAAACACGTTTTGAGTGCGAACAATGATGTTCCAATTTACATTGATGCCTTGCATGATGACACCAGTTATCAGTCTCACTTAGATCGGGCTACTTTTGAGGACATGTGCAAAGATTTGCTAGCAAAGAGTGCAATTCCTATCACTAACGCTCTTAAAGCTGCGAACATGACTCTTGCTGATATTCATGGCGTCGAATTGATTGGAGGCGGAATGCGTGTTCCCAAGGTTCGGGAGACCATTCAGCATACTCTTGGAGATAAGCTGGATCTTGGTATGCACATCAATAGCGATGAAAGTATGGCATTGGGAGCTGCTTTTCATGGAGCAAATGTTAGTACTGCATTTAAGGTCAGACACATAGGTATGACCGATATCAACCCATTCCCTGTCGCTGTTTCTCTTGGTGAATTGGATGCGAAAAACCAAAATGACGAAGATGCCTGGTCCAAGCATGCTACTATTTTCAAGGCTAATGGAAAGGTCGGCGTGAAAAAGACCATTGCCTTTACTCATGATAAGGACATCACTTGTGATGTTGACTATGATGATAGTGAGGAACTTCCTGTCGGAACAGCAACTTCCATTGAAAAGTACAACATTACTGGAGTAGTAGAATTTGCAAAGGAAATGGCTGAAAAGGGACTTGGAGCCCCAAAGGTTTCCCTTCAGTTTGAACTAACCACCAGTGGAATTGTACTGCTCGTCAAGGCTGAGGCATCTGTCGAAGAAACCTACACCGTAACTGAAGAGGTGGAGGTTGATGATGAAGATGAAGATGCCATTGAGGAATCTGACGAGAAGAAGGACGACGAAATAGAATCCGAAGAATCCAAAGAGAAAGAGGCGGCCAAGGAAGGAGAGGAGGCTTCTAATGAGGAAGAGTTGCCTGTGGAAGGAAACACTACCGATTCAGCAACGGTTGACGACGAGAAGAAAGAAGATAAAAAAGAAGTGAAAAAGCAGAAGAAGAAGATGATCTCTGTCGAGAAGGTAAGGCCAACTCTGGTAAATATTTTCTGCACGTTCTGTTATTTTTCAGCTCACTCATTGGTATGACTTGTTTCTCAATCATACAGGAGAAGAAAAAGACGCACAAAAGTATGCTCACTGTGAGTTCTTCTCATGTTGGACTTGTGCAGCCATACTCTGTCGAGATCATGGCTGAGTCGCAAGCGAAGTTACAAGAACTTGCCAGGGTTGATAAAGACCGTATGATGCTAGAGGAGATTCGCAATACATACGAAAGTTACATTTATCTTATCAAGAACAAGCTTATTGACTATGAGGACGAGATCAATGCCATTTCAACTGAGAATCAGCGCGAAGCTCTTCTCAGCTCTGCCGCCGAGGCAGAGGATTGGATGTATGACGAGGGCTATGATGCAGGACTTGAGACGTATACGAAGAAATACGAGGAATTGTCAGCACCTGCTGAGAAGGTGTTTTCTCGCATGAAGGAGGTATCAGCTCGTGCTGACGCAATCAAGGAATTGACCGGAACACTAGACAAACTGGAAGAACTCATGATAAAGTGGGAGACTACCCAGCCTCAGGTGACTGAGGAGGAGCGTGCGGAGGTAATTTCGAAAGTTGAGATCATACGTACATGGATAGCAGAGAAGACTGAGGCTCAGGCTGCTGCTGATCCAGCATCTGATCCTGTTTTCACCAGTGCTGAAGTACCCCTTCAAAAGTCTGATCTTCAAAAGATTATTAGTAAGCTCAGTAGAAAACCTAAGCCGGCTCCAAAGAAAGTAGAAAAGAAAAACGAGACCAACGAAGAGGATGTCGCAACTGACGAGCCCATTGAGGAGAAAGTTGAAACTGAGGACAATGCAGATGCTAAGACAGACGAATCTGAAAAGAAGGAATCTTCTGAAGAAACCTTAGAAGCAGGCGAGGAAGAAAAGGAAGGTGCTGAACTCTAAGTACCAGTACTAGGGATATCCAAATAAATATATAATCTCAATTTAGCTTGTGATGTAGTAGTGATAGTAAAGGAATTTCGACCAGGACACTGGACACTGAGCAAACCTGAAGAACTCATGTATAAGTGGAAGACTACCTATCCTTAGGTGATTGAGGAGGAGCGTGCGGTTGTAATTCCGAAAGTTGAGGTTACACATGCATCATGATGTGTGAACTCTGAACTCTCTCTCGACGGGAACTTCATATTGCTTTAAAAACATGACGAGGAAGAAAAGAACTAGAAAAGAATGAATTACTTCACCATGGCCGTTTTTTCATAATCCTGCCCAATTTCTTATTATATCTTTATTTCGTTACTCACATTTGGCTTATGCTATCCTGTTTGAAGTAAAAGCAAGCAGTTTCATCTTTGGGTTTGGGTGTTTTTCACTTCATTTCCATGCGCGTCGTGAAGAGAGTTTTGTGTTCTGACTTCGGTAAAAAATGCTAGGAACCTGTAGGAACCTAAACGCGGGAGGAGGCGGGCGGCGGGGGGGGGGTCAAATTCAGTGGTGAGGAATCATCATCATCATGTTGTGAACGTCCATCCATGGGCAGTCCCATTATTTTCAATCTAACATAAAAAATTCTTGATCGTGTGAAAGCTGTGACGTAAGGTTATTATCAGGGTTATTATTTGCATGATGTTATTGTGGCCGCTAAAATGTAGTGAGTACGTTTCCAATACCACTTTTCACGATACTGATTTTCTTCTTCTAATCGTAAGCGCTTCTTTTTCTGAGTCTCCCGGAGATTTCTCATCATAAACTCCTGCGATCTTTACGCCCATCTTAGATTCATTTTACCTTCAAATTGCTTGACAGCTGAGCTCCAGCAATTTTTGACTAAAGGCACCTAGGGGTTATCTTGTACTAGTCGTACAGGATGTAGTCATTGTGGTTCGGTTAAATTTTTGGTATGTTCCTTTTTCCGAAAAAGTTTGTAAGCTAGGCCTTTATAGTTTCTTCCTGACAGAAATGTAGCTGACATCCCTCCTTTTCTCGTTATATATAGTTTGTGAAAAAAATGCTAAAGGCCTAAATACATTGAGTTGGTACGTTCGAGTACGTATGAAGTCCACATGACACAAAATTACGCACTTTACAAAACACATAATTTCATAAAGCTTGACAGAGAACACTTCACACATCAGGATTCCTGAAAATAACATCATACGCAGGAGACAACATGAATTCTCATGATGAAGCAGACATATGCAGTATGTCAACATCGACAACAGAGCCTCTGGATACAAAACTAGATCCTCTGGAATCGAAACAGCGGAAGAAACGGCGATTGATTGCCAATTTCGACACAACGAGACAACAAGAAATACGCCAAGCTAACAGAATCGCTGCTCGTATTTGCCGCAAACGCAAGAAACATCTTGCAAAAGAACTTGAAGGTACTTTCCATTCCCTGTGTACAGAAAATCAGCTGCTTTCAAGCCAGTTTGATACGCTGTCCGGTTGGGTGACCCAGCTGAAGGTGTCAAGGCCAGGGCAGCAGCAAGAACATCCCTCCTCCTCCAATAGTACTAGTACTAAAAATAAGAGCTATCGCGAGGAGACAGATTCCACAGAACTTGAACAGATCAATACTTCTAATTATCCGAAGGAAGCGGATGATACATTCAATGATACAGCTCAATTTCTAGCTTCAGCAAATCGTCCATTTCAAGACCAACAAGAACAACAAGAAGATTATACAAATGCACACGAGAATGGTAATAACAACCTTAGCAACAACAATATGAATAACTTGCTACCTGTACAAGCAGCATCGCCAGACTTTGCCACTACGTACAACAGTACTTTACAAAACCAGACCAACGCGGCCTACAATCCTCCTTTCCAGAATCAGGGCCAGAGTTCACAACCTCAGAATCCCGGGGCATTGCTATTTCAGCAGCAGCAGCAGAACTTTTCACGTGCCCTCTTTCCTGGCGCCTTCGGCACGAATACAAACGTCCTCCCGATGCAACATATGCAATACCCATCCGGAGCTGCAGTTCCTCCTGGTCAAATATCAAATATGATGACCAGCATGGCACCTCCTGTTCATTCAGCTCCTCAAAATGTGGCTAATGTGACAGACTTCCAGCAGCAACTCGCACTTCTGGGGAATCAAAATCTTGCCTTGACCCAGCTTCTGAATCAGAATCCAGGTTTGTTGTTAGGAGGATGGAATGGAATGAATACCGACACAACGCAATTTCAGCCGCAAGGTGCAGGAGGGAATACTGCTAGTACTACGGCACAGCAGCAGTTCAATCAAGGTTTCTCCTGGCCCAATACCTCATACCAGCAGCCCATGTGACTTGTGAAATAAATCGCGTCATGGGTAGCATGAGTGTCAAAGGTCCTAATAAAACCACACTAATACGAATGGGAAGTATTAATATCCAGATTATAAAAGCAATAGTAAAGTTAAACTTAGCTACAATTCACCATCTCCACAACTTTTACGCCACCATCTATCAATGCATATTTCAACAGGTTCATTGACGTTGAGTTTCCAGTAGTCGATAGTGTAGAGAATTATTGCCATTGGCTGACCTAATATACAAAAGGAGAGCCAGAAGATGATGTTGCCAAGACTAGTATGGTAGTAGTGTGGTATTAATGTAGTATGTACAAATAACACAAGAGTGAGCACAAGAGTGAGTGGCGGTGTGGATTTCAAATATTGGAATGCATACGTTCGCGTCATCTCACCTAGACCCTGGTCGCACTTTGTCAATATACTTCGTAATCATAACGAGCGGGATTTGACTATGTGAAAAATTGTTAATTCTCTGCGAATAATGTAACAGGTAACAGCTCGATTTTCGTTGATAACGATTCATTGCATAACTTTGACTTACCTCATCATTCCAAGAAAGCTGTAAGAGCGAATCATGTGGAATGGAATCTAATAGAATATTATCGCAGTGTCGCAAATCAAGGATTATTAGACAAGCAGCGAATGGACAAACATTATTGAAAAAGACATAATAAGTAGTAGTACTCACCGAAATTAGCATCTCGTGAATGACAGCAGAGAAGAAAAAGACTACGAACATAGCTCCTTTCTTGTTGGCCCCAATTCTGATGCAGGGAAAGTAGAGGTGGCGAACTGCTCGATGAGAGAAAGAATTTAATAGTTAGTCCATCATGAGTTACATCATAAAGGAGATGTACAGCTTTGGCTGGCTTATCGAGAAACGGAGACATTCAATACGCACCTAACCAATAGTGAACAGGGATATTCCAGAGACGCCAGTACGACGACAAATTCGAAGAGTTCCACCAATCGCGATAAAAGCTATGCATTAATGTGGTATCAGCAAAGAAAAGGCATACACAACAATTGTGTTAGTATTTTTTGATTAAAGCAAGGAAATAAAATAATGTCTGCCAACTTACACTCTGTCTCCAAACTTCAAAATTTCCGCAAGGAGGTTGAAGAAAACATGAAAGTATCCATAAAATACCAATAACCAAACATAAGTGCTTGCCATACCCAGTTTCAAAAGGTACTCAGCAAAAATATGAAAGGAGAATAAGTCTTGGCCCTGATCAAGTTCCTCGGTCATTTCTCTAAGCGTCGGACTCACAACTTGAGCCATTAGGAAAACCACCAACACAAACGATAGAAACAGCCTTGTGATTAATGTAAAAATACGTGCGAAATTTCGTTTAGGAAGACGAGGAAATACTATCTGGTAGGTCAACGTGGGTGCACAGCAAAAGTAGTAAATGTTTGATAGAGTGACATTGCTACGAACAGGACAAGTGAAGCGAATTAGATACAGTCCATCATCAGAAAAATGACTTTGGGTAAAAACACTGATCTTACCTCGGATAGCTCATAAATGTAGAAGCCTCATTTTCATCCTGCATAAAGGTTGACGAAGTATGATGGCTTCTCTCCGGGAAATGCCGATAATCAGCATTGGCGTGAACGTACGAAATTAATTTCATCCAAAGTATTGTCGAACATATCATCAAGAGAAATGCTTTTGGAGGTGCTTCGATCTTATACCAGACAATCCACATTGGAACGAAAAGAGCCGCATTACAGTTGATGACATGAATTGACATACCAAACCATTCTGATACCATTTTCCTACTCATGGTCAGTTCAACCCGATAAGCAATCAGAACAAATACATTTAGCAGAAGCAACCCAGTAACAAGTGGAACGTCCACATCAGTCCATTGATATCTCTCAGAGCTGGCGAAAAAACCATAAGTCAAGACAAATCCATACTCTCGCATAGTACCAAGTAAGATGCGAAAATTTGAAATAAACAGAATGATCAGAGCCAAATTTAACAATCCCCTATAATTCTGCATGGGTGCCTCGTCGCTCAAATAAGACGGTTCTGTATTACGATGCATAGGCTTTGAGGGCGGATAATCACTGGTGCGCTTGGAATTGCTCTTGGCAGAATCTTTGCTCTTATTCAATTTCATGTGTGATGCACTCGTTTGAATGGCTGCATTCGAAGGGTGTCTCTTCAACTTCACAGGATGAGGTGCGAAATAAAGCAAGGGCAGCGTTCCCTTTGTTCCGATAGGCAATACCTCCCAATCTTCTTCTTCTTCTCCTTTGAATTCATCTGAATCGCAATACGCACAAGATGCCGCCAGGAATTCCATCCATTGCGTCTTTTGAGCCAAACTTTCTGTAGAGAAGCGAAGAATCGGTACAATATCATCCTCTGCATCAAATTCAGCAGTAACCTTCTCATTTGCTCCCTTGGGACGTTGATAAATTGAGAATACATGATAATACGCTCCAGGCGTCCGAAGAGAGGGCACGGATTCATTTTTATTCTTGGGACGGTACCTCTTGTTGGGTTTATTTCCATCATCGCGAATGGCACAATTTCCAAGGCTAATCGCAAAACGTGGCGAAATTTCATGATGCGTTTTGAAATAGGAAAGCCTGCCCTTGGTCAATCGAAAAAATCGAAGGTCCCATTTTGTTCCTCCCCAGCCAATGGATCTATCTTGCCATTTGAAGAGATATCCTGATTTGCTCCCGGGGACTACCAGGGTGGTGTTGGACTTTCGGTTGTTCTCTGCACCACTACTAGTAGCACTACCAGTTGCAGAGTTTTCATGGCCGCTGCGTTCGAGGAGCTCAGATGAAATTCGATCAAGATCCTTTTCCAGTCTCTGCTTTTCTCGCTGGAGTTTCTCAAGCAACTGCATTTTTGTCATTTGTGGATGGGACGGTACACAAGACACAGGCAGGATTCAGGATGATGCATTATGCGTTAAGCATGATGCATACTCGATCGCCAGTCGCTGCACCATCTACTTGATACCAGTACGAGTTGTCGCAGTTTCTTAGTTGAGAATAGTACTGAAGAATTCTTTTGCGCGCTTGCTTCCACGTTCTGTTTGAACGTCTATTATTTTAATAACGGCTAATAAATAGATGCTGTTTCTTTCTCACATCTTCATCTCATCACCAGTCATCATCACCCCAATCAACCAAACCAACAAAATGACCGAAAAGCGACCAAAACAACCAACCGTCATAACACATAAAATCGAATCGCAATAAAAAGGTTGCACTCCAGTAACGTCGAGATGGTATCTGGTACAGACTTCAAATACCGTTATCTCTCAAAAGATGGCATACAGGCACTGAAAGATTTTCAATACAACGGCGCCGATAACTCACTCATTTACAAATACATCCTATCTCCCCTCGCCGGATTCCTAGTGGACAATGCGACACCTTCCACCATTGCTCCCAATGCTATCACACTCTTTGGATTTTCATTCATGATCATATCCTTTATGCTCATGGCATCGCACTGCCCAACACTTGATCACTGCGGACCACAAAATAATGAGATACCCTCTTACATCTTTCTTTTCAACGGTGTTGCTACATTGGTATATCAAACCCTTGACAATATGGATGGAAAGCAAGCAAGGAAGACGGGGTCATCTTCTCCCTTGGGATTGCTCTTTGATCATGGGTTAGATGCATGGAATGTCATTGTTGGAACAGTTAATACTCTCTGCATACTCGCGATTGCCCCGAATGATTTCTTTTGTCTAGCGGCTGTAAGCTTTTCTACCGCTGCAGCTTTTTATGTTGCAACTTGGGAGGAATACCATACTCATAAAATGCTGCTTCCGATCATCAATGGTCCTACTGAGGGTGTATTGGTGACTGCGGCCCTTTCTTTCACAAGCTGGTGGAAGGGTCGGCAATTTTGGCACGAATTTGGCTTGTATGATGGCTTGTATGAATTTGTGGAGCCCTTTCTTCCCATGGCAGTGAAGAGTTTTGTGGAGGAACACTTGGTGACTGGCATGGCAAACAAGGATTTGCTCTGCGTTTTCTTGGCTGTCATGGCTGTGCGTGAGGTTGCTGCTAAGATACTGTTTGTCGTTCGAAAGTACGGTTTGAAGAGCCTAACTGGTTTGATTCCATTATCGTCATTGATGATCATGTCCGTGCTCATTTTGCGGACCAATCCCCAAGTTTTTTTTGAGAACCAGAGAACATCTCTTTTGCTATTTGGAGTCATCTTTGTAGAAATGACCACAGGACTCATGTTGGATCATATGACGAGGAGCAAATTCGATCCTTTCAGGACTACTCTTGTTCCGATTTTCATTCTGTACAGCATTCTTGATTTGAAGTTGCTGTCGGCCGATCAAATTTCTCTTTACATGATGATTTGCACCTGTGGGATCTCATCATATATGATTCTCAAGACGAAAATTACTATTGCTGAAATATGCAATTGTCTCGGTATTTTTGTCTTCGATATCGTCACTCCTCATCCAAATAACAAAAAGACCCAGTAAGCAATGACATCGGTACAATGGTTTTGATTTCATTTCTTTCTTTCTTTTATCTAAAATTTAATGAAGAATGAAACTCTTGACTACCATTTACCCTAACCCTAATAGACCCAGTAAGCAATGACATCGGTACAATGCTTTTGATTTCATTTCTTTCTTAGATCTAAAATTTAATGAAGAATGAAACTCTTGACTATCATATAGCCTTCTTGTGTGGATTAATTTTGTCTGTTCATTCATTAAAGAGATCCCTTTCCATTCTTCTGAACACTGATTTTATTTCCATTTAGTTTCGTCGCACCAGCTCTCTGACAAAAAGTGGAAAGATTCATTGCCTTACTATCATCCCTATTCTTCGATGTTGACTCCTCGTCACCGTCTGAACTATAATTACCGTCGTCAGCTGCAATATCATCATCTGGAAAGGTATCAAGAGACACCCCTGCCAACCGCAAGATCGACTTTAAAATGTAGGTCGTCTCCTCCGGATTTGTAATCCAAATACAAGGACAAACTCCTCTCGCTGCGTAGTCATTGCCTGTATTGAGAAACTGATCGCCAACATGAATCACCTCCTCCGGTGGGATGTGAAGATACGCAGTCAACATGTGTACACCTACACGCTTATTACCAACGTCTACCCATACATCGCTACCACCATTAAATGCGCAAAAGGGTAATACTACACCGTCATGCTCCCTCAACTTATCATGCACTCTCAAGACGGTCTCATCCAATGCCTCTCGAGGAATGATTTGATTAGCTTTGGGATAGAGTCCAACGGCGCGTTTCTTTCTCATCACCGTTCCTCGGAGCCGAAGTTCCTTCATTGCTTGGTTCACAGTGTTTTCTGCCACGTCCAAAAGACATTGTATGTCGCTTTCTTCCCAGTTTCCAGGTGTATCATGTATGAACTTAGTGGCTGTCATCCATCCACTGGGTCCATGTTCTTCGATGGGATGAAGTTTATAGTCAGAACCCATCTACGTGTATTTGCAATACAGCGGATCAAAAGAAAAATGAAAAAAGGTGAGATGAAAAATCCACAATGATGGACATACTATACATACTACCTTCTATCTAGCAATTGTCCGCTTGTTGTCCATACACACACGCACCTTGAGTAAAAAATTACATTCCCCACCAAACAAATAGAAACGCTCGCAATCTTCAGCTGGCAAATTCTTGGATTTGAAATAACTCAGCAACCCAGATAATCGCATTTCATATTTCTCAGTATTATATTCATAACCGGCAGCTGTAACCACCGCAAGGGTGACACCATGCCGTAGTAAAAGATAGAGATAACTTGCAAGCTGTGGATTCCCTTCAAAATTTGATCCATCGCTGTAGAGAGTCTGGTCACCGTCAAAGGTTATCATCCTGGGACCCTTGAACTGCGTGGTCGAAGCTCCACTGCTACTACAAGACTTGGCTGATTTATCCGAAAGAATGTTTTCGCTCTGCCCCAAATCATGGGATTTGACAATAAGTTTCACCACATCCACATCCACATCCTCCCCCGATTCCTGCATTACGGAATCTTCCAATGACAAAATAGGAGGCAAGATCGCTGGAGGCAGAAGCTTACCTGCATGCGAATATCCTCCAGGAGAACTTGTCCATGTCTTCAAATATTTTTGAAAATCTTTCTTATCTTCTTCCTCGTCACCTACTCCCCTCAGCGCCATGATCTGTGCCAGATTCAGAATATGCCTTAGTTCATTGAAACTAATGGTGATAAACTTTCGTTTGGTGAGGGCATATTTTTTGTTATAAGCCACGAATGCTTTTCGGAGCGGAAGGGAAGTATGGAACGTTCCAACTGTCGGCACGAGCACTTGCAATCGTGATGGACCTAGAGTATCATTGTTAGATCTATGTTCTTCAATGAGCATTTCAAAGTGTGAAAAAGTATCGGCTGCAGTTGTGTCGAGAGCATCAAGGACGAAGGAATGGTTAAGCATTTCTTTCATCCATTCGACGAGTCCATCTTTTCTGTGTGGCTGTGTGGGTTTGGATGAGATAATTAGTATTTATGCATGCGGGCTGACTGCGGCACTGGTGGTGCGGACATCATGGTGAC
>Ga0306864_1000815_pt1 | contig 13740 bp, 10 predicted proteins | sample AntRauTorckE5430_FD_190448 | JGI IMG/M metagenome (GOLD analysis project Ga0306864, IMG submission 190448) | Saline lake microbial communities from Rauer Islands, Antarctica - Metagenome Torckler E5 #430 (v2) (version 2) | ecosystem: Environmental > Aquatic > Non-marine Saline and Alkaline >...
GATAAGTTTTTCTTCTTCCTTCCCACAATTTGGCATGTCGATTTTAATTCACCAATATAAGAGTAATGATACCAACAACACTTTGCTTCATTCAGTTCGTATCTCAGTCGTCTTAAGAGGAGGTAGTGGGTTCAAAAAGATAATAGGAATCAATTTATGAGTTGGTTACTAAATTTCTACGATTGAGACGATTGATAAGAAAAAAACCGTTACGTAACCGTAACGCTCGCTAAGCACGAATGAAACAAGAATGTGGAGATCGATTTTGCCCCTCTCGCTTGCAACTTAATGATGAAGTCATTTGGATGAATCGCATTATTGAGAGATTGCTCAAGTTGTGAGGGTACAATATAAACCTAGTTGTCTCTGTAAAATACACGAATGATGAATCAAATGATCGATGCGGACTTGGGTCAATTTATTCAAAATCTATCGTCGAGTTATTACGGTGAATCCAAAGAAATTCAACCTCTCTTGACGAAACAAATGCAATACGGAATAGTTGAGATACCGATGACATATGAACTGGGTTGCACTTGCACAATCCCATGCCTATCATTGAGATCAAGGTTGCCACATGGGTCGCATACACCAGGTGTTATTGATCATGAACGACTGCAGCGACTTCTAAGCAGAATGTCGCAATATAATACAGCTTCGGCAGCTTCATCGTCTCTGCTCAGGAACATAGTTTCGTCTTTCGGCCAGATACTACAGCTAGAGCTTCAAAGAAGAATGCATAATCTAGCTGAAAAACTTGAGAGATCAAAGAATACCGAGAATATGCACAAAAAAGAAGCAACCTTCAAAGCATTCGAAAAGCAATCTTTATCTAATGAATCTCCTGCGATTCCTGTTTCGGCAGTTACAAACTTTTTCATCACTTCAGTGAGGAAGGTCGAAGGCGAGGATGCAACGAAGATCACAACTCGCATAGAAATTATTTTTGAAACTCAAATACGGCTTCATATAACTCCCGATTGTTCCTTGATTAGGTGCCGTCTCAGAACACAAGGGGTAATAACTGTGCAGGCCTTTCCAAACAGTAGAGTCTTCAACACTTTAGATTTGAAGCTAGACATGGATGGACTCTATATCGCAATCAGAAAGGAGTGCAAATACGTCTCAAAGCAGATCGTTACCGGAATTGTAGGTTTCGATATCTTCGACAAGAAATCAAAGGGTCTGAAAAAGGATCAGAATCATGACGAATCATCAAGGAACGAACAAGAATTCACTTCATCACAATTTAATGGGTCAGATACTGTCACCCACTCTACCGTTGCAACTACTGACGACAATAGCCTTAGCTTCGTTCGAAGCAAAGCCATCGGTAAAACCTTCATTTGTGCAGATCAGAGAAGTCGGAAGAACGATAAACCTTTGTTAGCACCAATTGTAGATTCAGCCACGAAGAAGAAGAAAAAGAATTGGTTGCGGATCCCTTCCATGAAACATACTTGAATGATTGCAATGATGATGATGTGCCTTGCACGCCATTACGCAATCTTTCCTTTCTTCCTGACATTTGAAATACACGCACATTACTACAAACCTGCATATTATTCATAATCATTTTAAAAGATTATTTCATTTATATATTTGAAACCTTATCACTCTGAAATGTATTCATCAATGATAGCTAGGTCGATGATAGATGATAGCACTTGCCACTTTAGTTTTATGACCTTTCCTTATACCATGATATCCAATTTTTTTTGAGATTTGCATATCTATTATTTCATCGAGATCGCAAGGTATCTGCATTGAGACCCTTCAATATCGAAGCGCATCTAGTGCCTTGTTACGGTATCTTAATCAGTGTGCTTTCAGCTGCTTTCAGCCTACCTTGCAAATATGAATTACGATTGGAAGGGATTTGAGCCGTGTCTCTTGTTCATACAGAGAACAAATCTTCACATACTCCAATTCATTATCTTAACTTGATGGAACCTCAGCGTGCTATGTTACACGCCGAGTAATTCATATGTGCTTGATAGAATTCTAGGATGATAACAGTATCCATGCCTCACTCTGAACGTAGCAACCTCTGCCAACTTATCGTCAAATATATTTTTCCTGCTCCATTCAAAGTCCAATTATTGATCAAGCCTTCCAGTCTAGTCCTGCAATAGAATTGATGTTGTAGTCTTGCCTCTTGCAGGTACAAATAATTATACCTACGCACTAATATTATCAGCTAGTTATTATCATTTTTATTCGTCTTCAGAACTGCCATCATCTTCGTCGTCGTCAAACCCCATCTGATCCAATAATCCCATCAACATTTCTGCTGCATTTCCAGCTCTCGATCGTCTCTCTTGATCAGATAGTTGTCCACCCTTCGATGCTTCTCTGATTGTCTTTGCTTGCTTCATGACATCTTCAATGTTATTCAGCACTGATTCATCCTTCGCCTCGTCGCTAACTTCGCTCGTCTTTTGCCTTTCACATTCTTTCCCGTTTACCATAGGTTCATCATTCGTACTATCTGCCGCCTCAACCTTGACTTCCTTCGTACCGACCTCATCTTCGCAATGATCCAGCAAAGTTTGTGCTACCGTTCTATTCTTTGCTGCCATGATGGCACTGGACCAAACAGTCCCACCCATGGCCTCTACAACCCTAGCAAAGCCATCTTTCTCCCTCTCGTCGAATCCGTCTGTGAGACCTTTCTCTGTAACATCAACTTCAACATATTCATAACCCCGATCTAAGCACCATAAGACTCTTTGCGAATACCGATCTTCATATTCCTTCGTGATGACGGTTATAGATTTGGCAGAAGTGGAGATACAAAGACGGAGAGTGTCGCCTATTTGATCTTGTGGGAGTTCATCGTGGATCTGTGTGAGAGAATCAATGTGTGCATCGGATGGGAAGATGATTAATATTCCATCTTCTTTCAGATTGAGCGTTTGTTCTTGTTCTTGTTGTTCATGGAAAGCTAGAAATTGGACGTCTGCTGTGAAGTATTTGTTAGTGATTTGGAGTTTATCGGATTGGGAGGGAAAGTGGTTTGATAAATGGTTTTTGATGATTGAGATTACAGTTTCGCTTCCCGGTGGGCCTCCTATGCGTAGAATTGATGTACACGCCATTATTGTATACTTCTATTTGGCTCGTAGAGTAACTGTAATCGGGTTTGAAGTTGTTACGAAGATGCAAGTTAGGCGTGTCCGTCTGTGTAGTATTAAATGTTGGTATGGTGCATTGTGCATTCGCATGTTTATTGTTTATGCAGTGGCGGCTGGCGGCGTTGTAAAAAGTAAAAAGACTTTTGTGTCTTGCCTTGCAATGTCACAGTAGTATGGTATTTATAATTTATTTATCATTGTATTCGCAGGTTAGGAGATTATTTTAAAGCCTGACAAACGAGGCTAGAGACAAACAACAATAATTTACGCCACAACTACCATAGCAACCGCAACCATAATAGATAGCAGCAAACAGCAAAAAGCAAACAGCACACATCCTCTGTCTGCACCTCACAGAGATATCCGTTAGTCATCATGATATCCTTTATACTAATGGTGTAAGTAATTGTTTCTATTTCGTCATGAAGATTTCTTGATGGCTACCTATTGACACTCCGAATCTTATGCATGTACTGTATTCTCATAATTGAAATCCTTCTTCACGAATATTCATCATTCACTTCCTTCGTTCTAACCTTTATCTGCAACTTCAATTGTAGCAACAAGCAGGGACAAACTCGCTGTTCCAAATATTACCAGTGGCTACCTATGGAAGAACGTGTTGCACTCGAATCAGAAATTATTCGTAAATGTCTATCCCGTTCCGAACTCCAATGCTCCTTCATCGAGTATCGTGGATACAAAACAATCTATAGAAGATATGCTTCCCTATTCTTCATCGTCGGAACGAGACCCGATGCCGATACGTTGGAAAATGGAGGGACGGAAAATAGAGAGAATGAATTGGGGTTGTTGGAGTTTATTCATAATCTAGTAGAAATCATGGATAAATGGGCTGGAAGCATTTGTGAATTGGATATCATGTATCAGTTGGAAGAGGTTCATTTCATTCTTGATGAGATGGTGATGAATGGATTTATTGTGGAAACTTGCAAAGGAGCTACTTTGAAGAGTATTGATTTGTTGGAGAGGGAGAGTCGAAAGGGTGAAGCCATGTTCAAATAGATACGGTATTGTTGGAGTGTCTTTGATGCTTAGATTGTTTGATTAGATTCAGCTGCTGATAGCTGGTTAACAAATCCGCAATTGTTATGCAAGACTTGTAAACGCAATGATAACAATATTAGATATTAGGCAGGCAAATTACGAATCTCTGTATATTAATTTTATATTGATAATTTTGATTTTTACCCACTCGCCAATTGTGTTTTCCAAACACCTGATATTCAATAAATACTACTGCATACTTTCTTTTCGGCACAAAAGAAGTACTGAGAATGTTTCATCTGCGAATTACATTACCGTGGCAATATATTTGTATACACTCCAGACATTGAATTGCAGGATGATGTAAAGGAGAGTTGTATAACATATCAGATGCGACGCGACGATGGGTTGCTAGATAAAGACAACGGTTGTTCCAAATGTTGATGCAGCCTATTTAAGCTCAGATGATCTCACCGAGTGAAAGCATGTATTGAGGACCCACAGCATCATCGGCTTTTCTTGGCCTAAATTGGATTGGGAGTATTTATTGCTCACTGCTTCTGACACGGCTGCGCTATTTATTGGAGTTACAAATCCCCTTATTACCGAAGCGTTAAGTTCACAGTTCATTTCTTGATGCAAGATAATTGTGGTTTGAAGGTCACTTTCACGATGGAGTGGAACTTGGCAAGTTGATTATTACCAATACTACAGATTCTTACGCCAACACACTGTGATCAGTGATCAGTGATCAGTGATCAGTACTGTTTGTTGTAATAGCGGCTAAGTATGGTCATTATTTAAAATGTAACGCTTTCGACACGACGTATCCCAATCTTGAATGTCGTAAGATTTTTTGAACATGTCATGCAAATTTAGCCCTTTAAACTTCAATGTGCAGGAGGAACAACAAACGACATGCATTCTCGTACACTAAATCTAGTTCATAATTCATAACCTCCTGCATTCAAATTTAAATTTCTATATGAAAAGCAATGTAGGATTAAATTATCATGGCACTATTATGCGCATTACTAATCGAAACTTTAAACATGGTGTTTGGTATTATAAAACAGAATGATTAATCTAATTAATGGTACAGTATGCTGGTTATTCTTAGTGGTATGTTGTCTTTTCAAGCTATGTCAAGCGGGTTGGTACCTAGCCATAGCACAAATAGAGTTGTGATATAACATTACATCGGCGACACTTTTCCTGTTTTTTATGTAGAAAGATTGTTTCAGGAGTATCTTCGTAATGACATCTCAATGCTCTCGTTATACGTTATCGATCACTTGAGTAAGATGTATTTGCAAGTCAATGAATTCGTGCTGCAATTTGGATGGAGTCGATAGAAATGTAAATGTCTGAAGTCCATCTCTAAACATCGAACCAGGTATGATGGCTGTTACTCGTTAACACCTTCTCGTTCATATTCTTCAATCTTTTTTCTGATAGAACCTTTGCGACAGCAGATGATTTCCGTTTCCCATGAATGCAAGAATATATGAGTTGGGCTTCAATGAAGTCCATTGGCGTCAACTTTGGCATTTCAATGTTCCGTAAGAGACTACTTGGTGTCAGTGTTTGGTGAAATGTATGCATTTTTGTAAAGGAAGGGTCGCAGTGGTTTGGTACATAGGCTCTGCAGCAATGGTTGTCCATTCCTACAGCGAGTAGTAAAACAATAGATAGAGCCTTCATGTCTTTTCAGAAATTTTGCAGTGCTGGTTGGCTTTGAGTTAGAGTTATGTGCTGTTTGGGTGCAGTAAGTTCGTTAGTGATGTGTGCTGGCATTTTGTGTGTCATGTCATATAAAACGTGTTCGGGTTCGTTTTGTCAGTTCTGAACAATCTGGCACAAAAATCTGGCGCGTTTAGGTTTGGAGAAGAGAAGGAACGAAGGAACACGCCTTCTCCCTCCGCGCCTCTTGTTGCAAGCTAGCAAGTTGCAAGTTTGGTACAATAATAATAATAAAATATAGATAATAGTGCTGTACTGGTGGTACGAGCTACAGGATAGGTAGGTAGTCTACATACTTTCATGCCACCTGTATTATTACTGTACCTGATATCTTTATTTAATGATTTTTTCCTTTAGGGAAAATAATACTGTAAATATTATTCATGAGTACAGGAATTGTCGGCTGCATAAGTTGGTGATGGGAAGAATAGAATGGAAAACAAAAACAGCCTGGAAACGTCCAGGAGAAATCGCGGGTGAGGACTTCTATCGATTACAAACAATCATGAATCAGATTGAAACTATTTCTTTTAAACACGATACAACAGTAGTTTATTTCACCATTGGTTGTACCTTTTAGGCACATACTATCCAGGACTAATTGCTTTCGCTACCAAGGGCAATGTCTTGACTGACAACTAATCCATTTTGCTGTTCATTCTTGATCCCAACGTGCTCATGATGAAACGTTTTATTACAACCATTGACGCCGCAGTCAAAAATCATATCCTTGACTTCATCCAGCTGTGCTTTTTCTCTCATCATATTTTCCAACAATGCATCTTCCTCCGGACGAATACGGCAGAAATCCTCGAATTCCAATGGCACATCACGCAGCAGTACTCGAGCATTATCCAACCAATGCTCTACAGCCCGTGGTTCAATTGTCCCGCTCCTCTTATCACCCAGTGCAGATAAGTTAGGACAAACCGCGACAACAACTCCATCTCTGACAGCAACCAATGCTGGAATACCAGACTCTTTCGATATTTTAGGAAGAACTTCCTTTGCAAGAGCTTCATTCAAGGACAAAGCAAGCCTTCCCGGCGCCCTAACATATTTTGTTCCCTTGTAAGTCTCTCCCAGTTTCTCTAGACATAAATCTAAACTTGCAGAAAGGTCACTTTCTGCATCTACTAGGTGCACCACTGCCGCAGGAGGAATCGCAGCAGCCCGATTGCCACGTATTCCCCCCATTCCCAGACCTGCAGCATGGAGCACACGGGCTGGGTGAAATTGCCGATGAGCACCGAATCCATGTTGAAATGCCGATTCGTAGATGAGCGCATTGAGCTGAATTTCTTCGATTCGGTCCTGTTGAAAACTGTGCAATGATGTGGGAGGGGGTTCGTCAAGAAGAAAATCGAATTCATCATCGCTATCACTATTCTCTTCACCTTCACGATAAGGTTCGTTGTTGGTATCATTACCATTCTGTTCCTCCCCATTCATGTCTTGGTTATCACTAGTGGTTTGATACAGTTTAGCTCTGAGGTCGATCAACTTTTGATATTCTCCTCCATCCTGATTGGGATCGTAGCAACAACGACATCCTGCGCCAAAGGTGAGATTATTAATCACGTGCATCCTCCTCCTCTCTGCAAGTGCTATGCGATCATGCCTTCGAAGAGTTGTCTCGATTGCATTCTGTTTCCTGTTGCCTTCAATCTAAAGTATAAGTAAATAAATAAAATAAAGAATAGGTTAGGACGCGCACTGCAGTATCTTATAAAATGAAACACACTTTTGTGACAATACGATGTACCGGTATGTAATGTATTGGTATTACATGTATATATGCATATATGTATGTAGGTATGTATAATGTATATGTATGTGTGCAAATTTACCTCACGTTGACAGCAAGATTCTAGAGTTGGATCAATCCCTGCAGCATCTGTTTTGTTGACATTTACTGGACCTCCGTAACCTTCAAACATTACTTATTGTTTAATTAATTAATTAATTAATTGATTACTTGATCGAGGTGTTGATGTGATGATTACTGATTTGATGCATTAATAATGAGCGAAGAGCGAACAATGAAAGCATTAACAATAAAGTGGTGCAACAAATAAGAAATGAAAGGAGAGGAAGAGGAAGAAGTCAATCCTTCTCCCATCCTCCCTCTTTCTTTCTTTCCCTCTATAATTTATAAATAATTTGAAATTTGATGTAATAGGCCTTTTCATGGCGTATTTGCATCGTCACAAAGAGGAAGAACGGAACATTGAAGAAGACCCGGGTCTTCCCCAACCCTTAACCACCGCCACCACGTAACAAAACCAACGCAGTGCTTTCTCATTTTCCACAGTACAGTCACCACACGATTCTGTTCGATTCAAATTAGATTCAATCTTTTTCAACATCATAAATATCAAACAACGCTAATTACCGGAAATCAATGTGTCAACAAACTAATAAACCAACAGCAACATCAACAGAAGCATGCATTAATCAGTATGGAGAAATGAAGCATGCATTGCACCAAGAAACTGACTCAGATGATTCAGATTCAGATACAGACAGCTTCTCCAGCTCCTCGTCTAATGCCAGTATCGAGATTAGCAATGAGATTAACAGTGAATCAAACACGATAGCATCCGACAACAATCGACAGAGACCCAAAAAGTCTGTCCAGTTCAAAGATATAGAAACTCGTAAATATGATAGAACGCTAGGAGATAATCCATCCGTTACAGATGGTTGTCCCATCGCCCTCGATTGGACGTACACTTCTCTCCCAGCTGTTTCCATTGATGAATACGAAATGCACAGATTACCTCGGCGAACAAGAAGACACCTGGCATTAACTCCCATCACTAGGAGGAACTCCATGTATTATCACTTTGGCTACAGTCATGAAGAAATTGACAAATGTGCTGAGGCAGTCAAAAAGACAAAACACCAGAGGTGTGTCACGAAAAAACTCAGCAAGAATAAAGAAAAGACCCAGGAGGTTCTCCAAACTGTTACTAGAAGGATGAAGAGAACATTCAGTAGAGCCAAGATATATTGGGATCAACCGAATGTGCAAGCTTCAAGGGGGAACCAACATTTGAAGGGATTGTTGCTCGTTAGATAGACAATGGGACAACACTATTGGATGTGCGCTATGGTAACATCACCATCTTGAAAACCAAGACGCTAGTATATACTAATAATACAAATTAAAAACTCTTTCATGTATGCATCTAAAATTTATATAGCTTTAGATTCTGCATTCACATTATTCCTTACGTTCTATCGATATGATTCATATAATCGAATTCAGTTACTTCTTTCCAAAAGGATTCGATTTCTCTTGGGGATCGATATTAGCAGTCCTTCCAGATTTGGCCCATCCTGGCCAATCCGAATTGTTATTTGTCTCCTGAAGATCCTCTTTGGTCGCCTTTGCTGCCTTTTTGATGCTACTGGCCAACCTTGATCTCTTCAAATTTGCGATCCGGAGGGGAGAAAAGGGTGATTCAACCACAGAACCTCCAGGGATACTCTCATCCTCTAGAATGGAATCGTCATTCAAATCTTCCGTGAAGAAAGGGTGCTCCAACAGCGCTTTCGCAGAAGGACGTTTGGAAGGATCACGGTGGAAACAATGCTTTAGTAGATCAATGAACAGTTCACTAGTAGCAGTTGGCTCAACGATATTATCCTCATTGTCTGTTACAGAATGATCTCTGGAAATGGGTGCATCCAATGGAGGTGGCCCTTCATGATTGGTAATATATAAAAATAGTTTCATAGGACTCTTGATCCCTAATGCTCTCCATGGTGGATTCGAAGTACACATCTGATATGCAACACAAGCACATGACCAGATATCTGCCTTTCGACCGTACTTCTCTTCAAACACCTCGGGAGCCATGAAATATGGGGTACCTCGCATTGTCATGTTGGCCATGGCATCTTCTACATCCACAACGGTGCCATTGTCACTCACATGGATGCATTTACTTGCACCAAAATCGGCCAATTTCACAATGCCTTCATCGTTCACAAGAACGTTATCTCCTTTGATATCCCGATGTAGAACATGATTCTCATGAAGATATTTCAGTCCCAATAATATCTGATGCAAATAGCTCCTCACAACTGCAAGTGGCAAAGGACCAAACTTTTTCAAGAGAGAAGTTATACTACCCCCAGGGACCCATTCCTGAAAGATGTGAAGCACTTGCTTCTTCGAATCCATTTCACACCCACAATATTGTACAATATTGGCATGATGGAAGGACTTCATTAGATCAATCTCACGTCGGATATCATCCAGCAGTTGCCGAGAAGATGCATTATTAGAAGGGATGTTCATGCTTTTGATAGCCATGAGTTTTCCAGTGATATTGTTCATTCCAACGTGTACGACGCCAAAGGATCCCTGTCCGATGCGAGATCCCATGGTCCATTTCCCTTTACGGACAATGAATGATTTATTGGTGCTTATGAGTGTACTTGTAGAAATGCTGGAGATCTGACGTTGGAGAGAGATGGAATCGCGAGTCTTTGTTGATTGGGAAGATGAAGTGGACGACGTGTGTGAATTTTGTCTTTCGATCATGTGGCTATAGGATCGTTTCGAAATTAATTCCTGCGCATCAGATTCAGTCTCGGAATCGCTCTGTTCATCAGAGGAACATTCATCAGACGGAGGATTAGGAGGAAGCTGGTGTAGACGTGAGTCACTGTGACTGTGTTCTGCATGGACAATTTCCACAGATACTGCACTACAGCTGGAATCCTCATCGCTATACTCGCCTTTGTTCAAAATTACGGCGTGCACGACATCTGATCCATGATATTCCTCCTTGGTAGTCAATGCAGTACCTTCCTCTTCCGAACTCTCCTCGCTATTCGAGGAAAAGGAGTGTGAGTCTTCCATTGCCATTGGTGATTCGTATCCACTCTCTTGATCAGAAGTTTCATAATGTTCAAAGATTTTCTTGATTCCTCGATAATCATGGTCGTTCTCTTCTTCCTCGCCATCTGTATCATCATCATCTGAATCAATATCAATTTTTCTTCCATAGGGCACATACTCTTCGTGCACAATATAGCTTCCATCCAATTCACTATCGTCTTCATGACTATCTTCTTCTCCGCTAGCGCAATCATTGGAATCAAAGGAGCTTCCATCTTGCTGTTGAAGCTGTAGCTGTTTTTTGCTAACTTGTTGATAGTCTTCATCACTGGAACTATCTAGACCAAGCCCAATACCAACCAATTCCTGGGTATATTCGGACACAGTTTCTGATGAATGACTCGTCACTGTCGCCTCGCTGATTGCGCCAGTAGCTAAACTCGCGTGCGCATGCGATTGCACTGGTGTTTTGTTATTTAGAATAGAGCTGCTGTATTGGTTTGAATCCGTGGTGGTGGCTGTGGAATATGATATGATACTTTGAGCGAGTGAAGCAGGAGATTCTAGCGGTGACATGATGGAATCTTGCGTCAGGTGCAATTGCGTGGGGACACGCATGGTGCTCAAAGGTGTCTTTAGATTGGCAGATTTATCCTGCTGGGATTGTTGCATGGGCTTCAAAACGGAGGACAATGGCGACGGCGTGGATGGATGATGATATCCATTCTTATCTTCTGGTTGAAGAGAGAGGGAAGCCAGGATTCCACCTAATTGAGCAGTGCCCTCATATTGTCGAGCACGCGATTTGACTCTCGGCTTGGGCACGCCTGTGCTAATGTTCTCTTTGCATTGCATGACTTCTCAATGAATGACTGTGTAGATGGATCAATGAAATCAATGCTTTCAATGATTGATTGAATGGAAAAGTCAAACCGAAGTTTGAAGTTTCCGTTTTGGTCGGAAAAGAAAATCGTTTATTTTTATTTTTTTTGAATTTGTCAGTTGAGGGGAAAGGCCTCTTCAGTGACAATTTACTCATTGACACACATTCCTCACAAATCTATCGCAGAAAAATTGCATCTAAAAAGTTTTAAAACTAGCTATTAGCTACAGTAGGATTGGGCACCACCGTGCACCTGGCAGCTGGCATTTCAACATACCTTTTACCCTTCACTCTTCATCTCACCTCACCTCCTTCTGCAGACCAAAATAGTGATGGACAGTAGACCCAACCAGGCTATTCGATCTTGAAAGGACACCTTGAGAGCCTATCTCGATGGAACAAAAGAAGCCATACAACAAGTCCTCACAGAAGTTGAATCCCAATACCCTTGTTACTTGAGTAAAGATGCCCATGGCTCTTTTTTGGTAGTTTTGTTGATTATTTGTACCTATCGTAGATTGAAATGCTATACGTATTACTGTACGGCAATTTATGCCAGGATTGTCAGGTCGAAGTTTGATCATCATTTGAAAAAAGAGGACACTGGAGAGGAGTAGGCCATCATTTGTGAAGGATAAATAAGTGAACTTGGCTTAAGTGTAATCATACAAGTATTATTGGTATGTCATACTTTCTAATGTTCTTTATATTTGTATTTATGTGCATGTACTATACTTACAATCACAAGTCTTCGTACAATGTAGGCTTCCTTGGAGTACGTTTGCGGGAAGAAGATCTCGTAGTAGAAGACACTTTCTCTATAGTATTGTTTCTTCTATTGTGAGGTTTGATCGTGTTATGTTTGTTTTCCCATTGTGTCCACCATACATTTGATGCCTTAGACGTCGTCCACTCTTTAGCAATTGGTCTTGTGTTCTTTGCTTCTAAATCAGCTCCTTCAGTTAAAAGCTCTTTGTACCTTTCTTCGAGTGCTGCACTAGACCTCTTTCGACCTTCTCTCTCGATACCTGCTACGCTTGTTCTTGGGACAGGGAACATGTATTCTTTTATGAGTTTCATGCCATCTCTTCCGAATGTATCGACACCTCTGAGCAATGCAATGTCTTCAGAAATCAAGAAACTTTTGGAATCAAATTCATCTCGTAATGTGATTCTCGAATTATGATAATTGGCACTCTTTTTCATTGAAACTGGAGGCATGACATCTTTTACTCTGCGACTTTTTCGAATGCCCTCTTTCACCACGGTGTCGATTTTACGTTTTGGTGACTGTTGCAACTTTGCATGGCGATCAGATTTTCGCGTTCCTACTTTGGATTGTCGACGCAAGGGAGAACTAGTTATTAATTCTTTCTTCATCGTGATTGGTACATTTGTGTCTTTTTGTAGAAACCGCCTACGGAGAGGGAAAGTTCTCTTGTAGAGATACGAATCATCAAACTTGAGGAAATTGTTCTGTTCTGGGAATAATGCGAGGTCCAACCTATACGCTTCCCTAATTCCTGACAAATATGCACCATGAATGGTTGATGGATGATATGGTGTTGTTGCTTCTCCAGCAAACAATATCAGAGGGTGGCTTGGAAATTCTTTTCTATTTTTGGCATAACAAGGTTCACTCATGATGCTAAGTTCCTTTTCGCCATCAATTCCTACTGGGCAATAGGAGAATGACCCCCTGGCAAATTTATCCTGGCCCCATCTAGTGACACAGTAATCTATAGGGGCCGGGATGTTGTTGTTGCTGCACACACGTTGCAACACATCCAGACATTCACGAACGACCTGTTCGTCGGTGAATGTTTCCACCTTATCTGCATATGAACCGCCAAAAATAACGACAATTACTGGGAGTTCGTGTAAGACGCTAACATTGCAAAAGAGAATGTCAGAACCCAACACTGGCGATCCAACAACGCCAACAAAGTCTGCGGCAGAGCTCCAGAATACTTGCGGAAAACTGAGGATGCATTTGTTGTAGTTTCCAAAACCTAGGCGTTCAGCTGCAAGCTGCTTCCGATCTGGGAGAGATGGTATGAATTCTACATGGCCAGGCTCCCCCTTGGGAATGCCAATGACTCCAAGAGGTA
>Ga0306864_1000816_pt1 | contig 13736 bp, 5 predicted proteins | sample AntRauTorckE5430_FD_190448 | JGI IMG/M metagenome (GOLD analysis project Ga0306864, IMG submission 190448) | Saline lake microbial communities from Rauer Islands, Antarctica - Metagenome Torckler E5 #430 (v2) (version 2) | ecosystem: Environmental > Aquatic > Non-marine Saline and Alkaline >...
AATCTGTAATATCCTTTAACAGATTATCACGATCTAGAGTGGATAATAATAGTATTTCCTCTTTTAAATTATCTATGTTCATAATCTAAATATACATATAATAGCTGTATTAAACTAGAGCCAAAAAAATTTAACCCTAAACAAAAAAAAGCCTGCTCGAAAAGAGCAGGCTTAGTTAAGTATCTAATAAATTTTTGACTATTTGTTTTCCATTCTATCTTTTAATGCTTGTAATTCAGCATTAGCGTCTCCAAAAGTAGTTTTCTTAGATTCATCTTCAGACTTTTTAGCAGCCTTCTTCACAATCTGAGCTTCTTCTTCTTTAAAGACTGATGTATGGGATGCCACGACACGTTTGAATTCTTTATTGAATTCAATTACGATAAATTCTGCAGCTTCACCTCTTACCAGTTTCGTTCCATCTTCCTTCTCGAGGTAACGTTGTGGTACAAATGCGGTTACATCCTCATTGAAATCTACTGTAGCTCCCTTGTCTACAATATCCGTTACAGATGCTGTATGCTTAGTCCCTACTGCAAACTCATCAGAATATTTATCCCAAGGATTAGTTTCAGTTTGTTTATGTCCTAAACTCAATTTACGTCCATCAACATCTAATTCCAAAACAACAACATTAAGTTGATCTCCGACTTTACAGAATTCTGATGGATGCTTAATTTTCTTAGTCCAAGACAAGTCAGAAATATAAATTAACCCATCAATTCCTTCTTCAAGTTCAACAAAAACTCCAAAGTTTGTGAAGTTTCTTACTTGTCCAACATGTTTGGAACCTACAGGATATTTAGTCGTAATATCCGTCCATGGATCTGGCGTTAGTTGCTTAATACCCAATGACATTTTTCTGTCTTCTCTATCTAGAGTAAGGATTTTAGCTTCTACTTTGTCACCAACTTTTACGAAATCTTGAGCTGATCTTAAGTGAGTACTCCAAGACATTTCTGAAACGTGGATTAAACCTTCAACACCTTCTTCCACTTCAATAAATGCACCATAATCTGCGATTACAGTTACAGTTCCATTTACGACATCCCCTATTTTCAGACCTTCGTTAAGGGCATCCCATGGATGTTTGTGTAATTGTTTTAAACCTAGTTGAATTCTTGTTTTATCTTCATCAAAATCAAGAATAACAACATTTAATTTTTGATCGAGCTCAACCACCTCATTTGGATGATTAATTCTAGACCATGATAAGTCTGTAATGTGGACCAATCCATCAACACCACCAAGATCAACAAAGACTCCGTAAGAAGTGATGTTTTTCACAACACCTTCTAGAACTTGTCCTTTTTCTAATTGACCGATGATTTCTTTCTTCTGCTCTTCAATATCCGCTTCGATAAGCGCTTTGTGAGAAACAACAACATTCTTGAATTCATGGTTAATTTTAACCACCTTAAATTCCATGCTCTTTCCTACATAAGCATCATAATCACGAATAGGCTTAACATCAATTTGAGAACCTGGTAAGAACGCCTCGATACCGAAAACGTCGACAATCATGCCACCTTTAGTTCTACATTTCACTAAACCATTTACGATAGTACCGTCTTCTTGAGCTTTATTAACACGCTCCCAAGCACGGATAACTCTCGCTTTTCTGTGAGATAAAATAAGTTGACCTTCTGCATCTTCTTTAATATCGATAAGAACATCTACTTTGTCACCAATTTTAAGATCTGGATTGTAACGGAACTCATTAAGAGAAATTACACCTTCACTTTTTGCATTGATATCAATAATAGCATCTTGATCGGTTAAGTGGACGACTGTTCCATCTACTACTTCATTGTGTAAAGTGTCTACGAAGTTTTCCTCAACCAATTTTTCGAATTCCATCAATTGCTCGTCATCAACTTCATCAATACCTTCTTCGTATTTATGCCAATTGAAATCTTCAAGAAATTGTTTAGGATTTTCTTGTTGTTCAGAAGGAGCTGCCTTTTGAGTTTGCTCTTCTGAAATTGCAACAGATTGTTGCTCGTTTGTTTGTCTATCTTCAGCCATATGCTGATTAAAATTTTGTATTCTGTTCGTCCAAGAAACTCAAGCAAACTCGCAGAAGAGATTAAATTGTTTAAAATCAACCTTTTAAATATTTCTTGTATTGCACTTAAAAAGTCTACAAAAATACAGCTATTTTTTGATAACCAAAAGTTTAGGTAAAGATTTTAAAGATTAATCTTCGACTTCTTTAGCTTTCACCGAGTAAGCTTTAGCTGTTACTCCTCTGCCCAATTGTTATGTACTATAACAGGCGATTTAGATCCCAAGAAAAAATGACCACTGAATAGTACGCCTAAGTAAAAAACAGCTAATTAAAAGCGAAATAAAAAATCATCAGCAAAATTCATAGACCCAATAAACCTGAAATCCTTGACAATATTCACTAAATTTTAAGGTGCTTTATTTTTAGAAATTTTGATTTTTTTATTCTTGATAGATATTTTTCAGGAAAAGTAAAAGCCACCTTATACTTTGAATATATGATTTTATAAAATTAATAAAATAAGAAGGTAAATTCCTTATACTCGAATTGTCACTTTTAAAAAATACCTATATACCCAGAAAAAGGCTAGTCTGTTCTATGTACTTTAGTGGACGTAAAAATATGATTTAGTATACTTTTATCTAGTTCGGACAGATGTATGCCACGTCTCTGCATCACTAGTTCTGCAACTTCAAACACCTTCTCCAATTTATAGGTCATAGTCCCTTGACTTCCGCCCCAACTAAAGCTAGGTATAAAATTACGCGGAAATCCAGATCCAAAAATATTGGCACTCACACCAACACTAGTTCCAGTATTAAACATCATGTTGATGCTGCATTTGGAATGGTCTCCCATAATTAACCCACAAAACTGAAGCTCAGTGTCCGTAAACCTTGAGCTTTGGTAATCCCATAATTTCACATTTGTATAATTATTTTTGAGATTGGATGTATTGGTATCTGCCCCGAGATTACACCATTCGCCAATAACAGAATTGCCCAAAAATCCGTCATGACCTTTATTTGAGTAACCCAAAATCATTGAATTGGTCACCTCACCTCCTACCTTGGAGTATGGACCCACAGTAGTTCCTGTATACATTTTTGCTCCCATTTTTATAGTGGAATATTCACAAAGTGCAAACGGTCCTCTAATGGCTGAATTCTCCATTACTTCTGCGTTTTTACCGATGTAAATTGGACCTTCAGTAGCGTTGAGTGTTCCATTGTAAAGCTTTGCTCCTTCTTCTATAAAAATTTGCTCTTTATTAAAACAGGTGACTGTCTCTGGAATAAGCTCTGAAGTTCTCCCTTTAGTCACTAATTTAAAATCTGAGTGTATTGCGGTATGGTTTTTTGAAAACAGGTCCGTAACCGTTTCAATGCAATCCACATCAAAATCGACTTGGATACCTATAAAAGCAGGCAGATCAATACTCCCCTCTTTCTTCAATAAATAAGCTACAAGGATGTCTTCGTGCTTTAAAACTTGACCAAATCTCAAGTTTTTAATAGCAGTTAACAAGGCCACCGAAGGCAAATAACGAGAGTTTATATACACGTTTTCATCCTCCAAATGTTCAGTGTATTTTGAGGCCAAATAGGCTTCTGTTTTATAAGAAGTTGAGGCCTTTAAGTGGTGTTCCCATTTTTCTTTAAGGGTTAGAATTCCCAAACGAAGCTCTGATATTGGTCTAGTATAGGTCAAAGGTAAAAACTGGTAATGAAAGTGATCGTCAAAGAGAATATAATTCATAAATAAAAGGTTTTAAACCAAGATGAGAAATCGTTTGAGCGTGAGATTAAAAATAACTAATTTAGCCGCTCAAATAAAATGAAAATTATGTCAGTAGCCAAAAAACAATATAAGAGAATTACTGTAAAGTCTTTAATAGAAATGAAGGCGAATGCTGAGAAAATTTCTATGTTGACTTCTTATGATTTTACTATGGCTCAAATTGTGGATCAGGCGGGAATTGATGTGATTTTAGTTGGTGATTCTGCTTCTAATGTGATGGCTGGTCATGAAACTACTTTACCAATAACTTTAGACCAAATGATCTATCATGCCTCTGGCGTAATTCGCGGGGTTAAAAGAGCTTTGGTTGTCGTAGACCTTCCTTTTGGAAGTTACCAAGGTGATCCTAGAGAGGCTTTGCGTTCTTCTATACGAATTATGAAGGAGAGTGGAGCCCACGCTGTGAAAATGGAAGGAGGTGGTGAAATAAAAGATTCCATAAAACTCATTTTAAAAGCTGGCGTTCCTGTGATGGGCCATCTTGGGTTAACACCTCAATCTATTTATAAATTTGGTGCTTATACCGTTAGGGCTAAAGAAGAGTATGAGGCGCAACAACTAAAAGAAGATGCTTTAATGCTTGAAAAAATAGGCTGTTTTGCAATAGTTCTTGAAAAAGTTCCTGCCAAGTTAGCCGAAGAGGTTGCTAAAAGTGTTCAAGTCCCTGTTATTGGCATTGGAGCAGGAGCTGGAGTAGATGGTCAGGTTCTCGTTCTTCATGATATGTTGGGGATGAATAAAGAATTCAACCCTCGATTTTTGCGTCGCTATGCCGATTTAAACACGGTAATGACAGATGCTATCCAACAGTATAACAGTGATGTAAAAGCTGCAAAGTTTCCTAGCGATGAAGAACAGTATTAACTTTAATTCTTTAAAAAGGGTAGCCTATAGCAAAATTGAGAACTGAACTTGAAGACTCAAAATTCCAAGATGTAGAAGGTTCTTTTATTGGAGAGGCTAAATCTAGCCTTATTACAAAGCCTTGGATGTCTACTCTTAACCCAAAGCCTATTCCAGCTCCCAACTCATTCATGAAACTTGAAGAAAACCTTCCTCCTGGGATAGCTTCATTCTCCTGCATAAGCCATACGTTTCCTGCATCTGCAAAAAAGGCACCGTTAAGAAATTCAGTTATAGGAAACCTATATTCCAAATTGGCTTCCAATTTAATATCTCCAGATTGATCGAAAAAAGAGTTAGATCCATCCTCTGGATAATAGGTTCCTGGTCCTAACGAGCGAATTTTAAAAGCTCTTACACTATAAGGACCTCCAGAAAAATATTGTTTTACAAAAGGGAGTGACTCAGTGGTTCCTAGAGGTTGACCGACTCCTCCAAAAATTCTAGCGACCAATTTTTGACGATTATTATCCAACTTTAAATGGTATCTGAATTCTATATCGGCCTTGAGGTAGTGCGCATATTCTAAACCTAGAAAAGTATTTTGTCTTTGGTCATTTTCAGATCCTACAAGGTTTAAAGCATTACCTGCCATATCGTAATTTGCCCCAAAATAAAGACCTCCACTTTTAGATTGGTCTACAATCTCGTCGTAAGTGAAGTTATAGGTTAAACCTGCAATAAACTGTTGATCAAAACTTCGTCTCAAAAATGGATTTTCATCTAAGATTTTATCAAATTCAGCAGAGGTTTCCCCTAAGCTCACATATTGAATAGTAAGAGGTCTTAACTCGTGGGTGACATAACTGTTCCCTTCCCACAAGTAGCCAAAGGAGGAGGAAACAGAATTCAATGTATAAAGTTGAGTCCTATTTAAATAACCCAGACCAAAACTGACTTTGGTTTTGGGAATAGCATATTCAAAACTTTCACTTAGATCTATTGGAAAAATTAATCTTGGAAACAAAATTGAAGCATTTAAACCTAGCTGAATACTGCTTAATCCTTGATCACCAGTTCGACCAAAAAATTGCTGCTCGTATCCACCACTAGCCGATAACCGGAGTAGTTCTCCTCCTTTAAAGAGATTTCTATTGGAGTACACCACACTTAAGCTTGGTCCAGAAAAATTATTAGACTTTGTGACCGCTTGTAGTTCTAACCTTAATGATCTCTTATTCAAAGGAGATAAATAGATATCTGCTTTTAGATGCCTGTTCCCCTCATTATCTTCGAGCGTATCTTTTTCTGTATAATTGATATTTACAAATTTATAAGTCTGTATAGAAGATAATCGCCTACTGGTATATTTGGAAGTTTCGGGATTGTAAGCTTTATTTAGCTCAATCAAAACATAAGGCTCTAGCCGCTTTGGTTTAAAAAAGACGCTGTCCTGAATAAAATTATAACCCATATAATTTGTGGTATCCCTTGTCTCTGTTTCACTAGACAACAAACGATTGGGGTGGATATTTACCTCATCGACATTATAAGGAACCAATGATTTTTTGGGAACTTTAGTTTTAAGCCTTAAAAATAAGTCGAATTTTCGTTGATCGTAGTGATTTGTATCTGATTCAAAAATTAAAAAATTTGAATTAAAATTATAATACCCACGTTGCTTTAAATATTGATCTATGCGTTCTCGCTCTGCCTTTAGTTGAGTCAAATCGAATAGACCATTTTCTTTTATAATAGAACTTTGTAATGAGGATTGAATGTCCTTATAAATAGTAAGTGTATCTTCTAATGTCTTTTGAAGTGTGTAAGACTTTAATCGGTAGGGTTTTGCTAAATCAATACTATACTTGACCGATATGGATCTATCTGTAGAGTCACTTTCTAAAGAAGACGTCACCTTACTTCCAAAATAGCCACTATTCTGTAATCGATTAGCAAGAATATTTTCATCTGTATCAATATCAATAGATTCAAAATAATAAGGATCCTCACCTATCTGTTTATCGAGAAATTTATTGATGAAACCAGGATTTTCTTTTTGGGCTTTAAAATGATAAAAAAGACCTGGACGCATCCCTAAAAACGTGGAGTTAGCATTTCTCTTTATTGCTGAATTTAACTTCGATTTTAATTCGGATATCTCCTTATCCTCATCTGCATTGATATTTATTTCTGCTCCTGTAAACAAAGTTTTATCTTGAGGTAAAAACTTATTAAGACTACATGAGGACGTCAACACGACAAGAATAATAAAGTATAAATATAGTGTTGATCTTTTTGTAAGCATAGTCATTTTTACTGTTTATTAGGGTCTTGGTCTTTAACCTCGTCTTCTTTATTTATTACTCTTTTCCTTTTGACAGACTCTGCCTTTAAAGATTTCCTGTAGGCTTTATCCCAAAGCACTTTTAATTTATTAAACTCTCTGGTGAAAATGAGAGCAATACCACTTACAAAGACTTGACCATCAATAACATTTTCATACTCGCTTTTTCTGAAGCCTCGTAATTTCCATCGCCCATCTTGTGTCAATAAATACTCTACACTTACATTTCCCAGAACAGCTTGACTTTCCCCAGGCCTTTGATCACCTTGAACATTCATTTGGCTTCCCGCTTCCACCACTAGCCTATCATCCAATAATTTCTTTTGGGCTGTAACATCAAGATCGGTTCTTCCCATGGCATCACTGCCTTGATAATCTGTATAAGTAGTAAGATCAAAATTGAGGTTTATACCTGAATTACCCATCAGTTTATCAGAAAAGGTATTGAGTTGATCGGACAAAGCTTGGTTTAGATTATCTCTCGCCATGGATGCAGCACCTCCTTGACTTCCATCACTCCCAGATTCTGGATAAAATTTATTAAGCACCAATAACGAGAAGACCTGTTTATTAAGTTTATCGTCTTGTTGGTTGATTTGAGATAGTTTACCGTAGACAGATCCATTAATAGCACCTTGACTCTCCTCTGGCATGTCTAGTTGAAAAGATAAATCTGGCGACATCAATTCTCCTCCCACATCCATATAAACCATAAAAGGAAATTGTTGTTTGTATCGATTTTGTACGATTGCATTTTCTCCAGCAGTTTGTGAAGCCATTAGGGAACTTGCAGACGTTTTGATGTTGTAAATAGCTCTTAAATTCAAATCCGCATTGTAAGGATTCCCACTCCAAGAGATAGAACTTGAGGGAGCTATCTCAAGTTTTCTCTTTACAACATTGTAAAAGTTAAGCTCGACGCTCCCTTTGGAAACTTCATATTTTCCTACTAGATTCATATTTCCATTTCTGGCAATATCAAATTTAAAATCACCACCGCCCTCTATACTTATATTGTCATCAGTTCTTTTATTGATGACTACTTTCACTTTAGACTTCTTCTGTATTTTGATGGTACTATTTAACTCAATTCCAGAAATAACAGCATCTGTGGCATTTTCCTTTTGCTGAGTTAAAATATCATCTGGATTTTCTTTATTCACAAAAATCACTATACCATCTCGTTCTACTATACTAGCACGAGATTCTGGAACACTATAAGTAAGATCCGACTTTCCATTCACCCTTAGATCTAAATCAATCTTAGGGAATTTTAAATCTCCTTTTAGCTTAGCAGACGTGTCAAAGATGAGTTTCCCATAATACAAACTATTGTCTTCTATAGTAGAATTTAATACTTGGAAGTTCTTAGCCTCAAAAGTCAAGTTGAACTTTGGATTCGTGAACTCTTCCAAGCCAACATTGCCATTGACTGTAAATTTATTCCCATCTTCATCCAGAACTGTGAAGTTGGATAAACTCACTTTACCCTTCTTAAGATCAATTCTTTCATCTTTAAGTTTGAATATAGTATTTAGTACTTTGGGATTGAATTGAGCATCTTTAAAAGCTAAGAAACCAGCATAATTTATATGATCTAGTCTACCCTTTATCTTGAACTCTCCTTTAACTTTCCCCTCTGTGTCTTTCAAATAGTCTGGAGCAAATTGTTCCAGACTGTTAAGTTCGAGTGTATTGAGAACGACATCAAAGTCAACATTAGACTCCTTAGCGTCGGTATGATAAAGACCGTCCATATTAAAATCTATACCGCCATCCTTTAAGCTCGCATTAATCTCATAATCTTCTTCAGACCTTGCTAGCGCCTTAAAATTGAAATTCCCTATCGGAACTTGAATGACCTTAAAGTCTTCAATTTTTAAGTTAGAAAGCAGGCCTTTAGACGTAAATGGCTCAATTATAATAAAATTGCCACTCAATTCTCCGCTAGCCAAAGATTCATCTGGATTTAAATAGCTGGTAATATTAGACAATTTAAAATTTTTAAAATCAATCCCAACATGGGTTCTTTCCTCATTAAAATTATCACCGATGACAATTTCTTGTGCCTCTCTACTCAGCTTAAAATCAGTTATTTTTAAACGGTTTGGTTGATAAACAATTTCATTATTTTCTAGTATTGACCATAAAGATCCATTTAATATCAAGTTTTCTGGAGACACATACAAACGGTAATGACCATTCTCTTCAAAATCGATATGTACTGTAGAATTGAAAAATTCTTTTTCGTCTTTAAAGGCCTTAAGGTCTACATTCAATTTTTTATTCAAAAATTGACCTGAAATATCAGTTGCAGCAATATCTATTGACCCTGCAAGAATATGATCAAAGCCTAAATTAAATTCAGCGGTAGTTTCTTCAGAATTAAAATCAAAAAAAAGCCCTTGAATTTCATTCCCCTGATAATTGATATAGGGCAAATTCAGATTGACAGATAATTTCTCGTTGCTCTCGTCAAAATTAATTGTAGAACTCAAGGTGTCCATTTCCTCGATCCCTTCTAGAAATATATCAGAGAATATGGGGGAATCTATAAAAGACAGGTTAAGCTTTAGTTTTACAGGTGTTTTTGGGGTCTCCATTACTAAGGAGTCTTTAGCATAGCGTTCAAAGTGATTTTCCAATGCTTTTGAAATTCGATTTACACTTGCATTGGCCTCTAAACTTCCATTTAAGAATTCACTTGATATATCTGCAGTCGTTTTTGTAGAATCCACTTTAGATGTAAAATCAAATTTCCCTAAATAATATGGCTTCTGGTCATAAACAACTAGGCCCTCTTTCAATTGAGCATCAAATTCAAATTGCGTAGAATTTCCTTCAAATTGAAGATTGGCTAAAATTTTTGCTCTTAAATCTTTATCTGTAAGCCCCAAGATTTGAGTTCTTATCCCCTTTAAATCAAAGATAACATCAACTTTTGAAGAGATGGAGTCCAATTCTAACTCCGAAACCAACTCCATTTGAAGATTTTCATCACTATAATCAAATTTCACATCACCTTTACCCTTTTTAAGCGCCCCTTCGATCTGTAATCCTGAAAAGGTGTACGTGTTCCAACGGAAGCTATCAATAGTAGAAGTTAACTCCGCAGAAAGATCGTTGATAGATTCACCTTCTCCTTTAGAAGATAACCTTAAAGAAAGATTACCCACTTCTGGATTTTGAAATAATTCACCAAGTTTTAAAGAGTTAACCTCTAGATCTATTGCATATTTTAGAAGGGGCTCACTTTGGAAATTACCATTGAGTTTGACAATTCCTTCGGGGATTTCCAATTCACTGTTTGTAGAAAAACCTTTAGCTTCTTTTTTTAAGCTTCCCTTTACATTAATAGTGTTTGGGATTGAAATTCCTAAGTCTTTAGCTGAAATGAATTTAGACATATCAGCTCGAGAAGAGTGTGCCGTATACCTTTCAAAATTAAAACTCAATTGATTACTATTCGTTACATTTTCTAGAGTTCCCGCTAGCTTCACTCGCGTATCCTTTCCCCAGTTGAGGTCAAAAGTCGAAATAGTCATCGCCTTTGGACTCCCCTTCACTTTAAAATTTCCTTTGAAATTGTGACTGGCTAGTGCGTTGATTTGGGCATTGGATTTCAATTCTGGTGAAAACACATAAGCATCTGCTACATTTAATTGCAAATCGGAAACTGCAAGATTAAAATTAGATTGTAAGGGATCGTCAATTAAGGCCCGGGTTGAAGCGTAATTCAAGATTAAATCCGCATAAACTAAACTTTTATTGACTTCGAGTTTTAAATCATTGAGTTCAATTTCATTTGAATTTAAGTTAGCATCCACTCTAAATTCCTTTACTTCAATTCCACTTTCTTCCTTAAATTGAAGATTATCAATTCTAAAACTGAGGTCTTCTTCTTTAGAAAGTAAAATGGATTCAGCCTTAAAATTTAACTCTTTAATTGAAAGGGCTTCTGTAGAAAATTCGCCTTCAATAGGCTGTTTTCCATTTTGAAGAAAGCTCACACTGTTATTTACGACATCAACTTCACCAACTTCCACAGTCCATTTTGGCCATAAAAACAATTCATTGGGTTTTGGAGACGTTTCAGTAAGTTCAACCTTGGATTCAGAAAGATTTGGATTCACCTCCAAAGCAAACTGACTGTCACGTAATACCAGATCTTGAAGTGAAATAGTTTGCAGGTTTAAATTGGCATCTAAATTTGAGAAGGTAAATTCATCCAGAAAGACATCAGCCTTGGTATCTTCAGGACTCGAATTATACCTTAAACCGAGCTTGTTTATACTTAAATCATCGACAATAATCCAAGACAAAGCTAACTCTTCTTCAGTATTCTCGCTTTCGAAGCGCTTAAATTGGTCGTAAGTGATACTTGTATTCTCTAGCCTGAGTTTAGACAAATGAAACTTCATCGCCTCTAGATCAATCGATTTACTCTCTAAATAAAATTTGCCTAAGGTGAGCTCTGTATCAATCCCTATCACCTCGTCCTGATAAGACAATTGAAACTCTTCAAAAGAAATAACTCCTAAAGAAATATCTAAAGGGGCTTCCACCTGATTACTTTTAGGATTCTCTTCTGGTGATGACGCAAAAGCATCAATGATAAATTGAAAATTAAAGCCCTCGATGGAGTCTTTTCGACTCACATTTGCTTTCAAGCCCTTCCAATCCACTAGATCAACTTCTAACTGGTGACCAAAGACAATTGGGTAAAGGGGAACCTCTGCTTCTAGATATCTTGAATACATAAGAGTATCTTTAGAGGTATCTTCCAAAAGAAGTTCTTCTATAGTTAAGTTTCCAGAGAAGCTAAGATAGAGTTTACCAATTTCAAATTTAGTGTCGATTTTCTCACTGACATACTTGGTTACTTTCTCAATAATAAGATCTTGTCCCCAAGGACTTCTCACAAACAAAATAAGTAGAATAAAAAGTATAAAAATAGAGAGTACTATCCTAGAAAGAATTCGAAGAATCTTTTTGAGCAAGAGTTTAGAACTTGACGGTTTAGAAGTCACTGTATAAAATAATTCCCAAATTTAGAATTTCAACTGATTTTTATGTGGCTTAATGCATTTAATTTTAGCTTAAAAGCTTAATTTATACTCCTGTACAAAGTTTTAAATAGAGTATGCGAAATCGATTAAGGAATATAAGATTGGTTTTGTATTTTAGCGGTTCAACCAATATTGCCTAATTCATGGATATAAAATTTAATAAAAACGAAGATCATAATAAACTTTTAGTTTCTGACTTAAGAAACAGATTTGCTAAAGTAAGTTTGGGTGGTGGAGAAAAAAAAATAGAAAAGCAGCACAGTAAAGGAAAGATGACTGCTAGAGAACGGATAGATTTTCTTCTAGATGATGCTGAAGACTCCATTGAAATAGGAGCCTTTGCTGGAGATGGAATGTACGCAGATCATGGCGGTTGTCCCGGTGGAGGCGTTGTCGTTAAAATTGGTAAAGTTTCAGATAAAAAGGTGATAGTTGTCGCCAACGATGCAACAGTAAAAGCAGGAGCCTGGTTTCCTATTACGGGAAAAAAGAATTTGAGAGCTCAGGAAATCTCTATTGAAAATAGACTGCCCATTATATATTTAGTAGATAGCGCTGGAGTATACCTACCCATGCAAGATGAAATTTTTCCAGACAAAGAGCATTTTGGAAGGATTTTCAGAAACAATGCTGTAATGAGTAGTATGGGAATCACGCAAATTTCAGCGGTGATGGGGAGCTGTGTTGCTGGCGGTGCGTATTTGCCTATTATGAGCGATGAAGCGATGATTGTGGATAAAACAGGCAGTATTTTCTTGGCAGGAAGCTATCTTGTAAAAGCAGCTATAGGTGAAAGTATCGATAACGAAACCTTAGGTGGAGCAACTACACATTGCGAAATTAGTGGAGTTACCGACTACAAAGCTAAAGATGACAAGGATGCCCTTACAAAAATTAGGCGGATAGTCGATAAGATTGGTGATTTCGATAAAGCTGGTTTTAACCGAAAAACATCTAAAAAACCGAAATTAGATCCCAAAGAAATCTATGGTTTACTTCCTGCTAAAAGAAGTGACCAATACGATATGATGCCTATCATAGAACGTCTTGTAGACGATTCAGAATTCGATGAATATAAAGCTGGCTATGGACAAACTATCATCACAGGATATGCAAGAATTGACGGTTGGGCCATTGGTATTGTTGCCAACCAAAGGAAGCTAGTAAAAACTAAAAGTGGGGAGATGCAATTTGGAGGTGTGATCTATAGTGATTCTGCCGACAAGGCTACACGATTTATAGCCAATTGTAACCAGAAAAAAATACCCCTTGTATTTGTCCAAGATGTCACTGGGTTTATGGTAGGGAGCAAAAGTGAACATGGTGGGATTATAAAAGATGGTGCCAAAATGGTAAATGCAGTCAGTAATTCTGTAGTACCAAAATTTACAGTCATCATCGGAAATTCTTACGGTGCAGGAAATTATGCCATGTGTGGAAAAGCCTATGATCCAAGATTAATTTTTGCTTGGCCTAGTGCGGAATTGGCTGTTATGAGTGGAAGCTCTGCCGCTAAAGTCCTATTATCTATCGAAACCTCTCGACTAAAAGCTAAAGGAGAGAAAATTACCGAAGAGAAAGAAAAGGAACTTTACGATAAAATTAAAAATGATTACGATACCCAAACGAGTCCATACTATGCTGCGGCAAGGCTCTGGACAGATGC
>Ga0306864_1000817_pt1 | contig 13698 bp, 14 predicted proteins | sample AntRauTorckE5430_FD_190448 | JGI IMG/M metagenome (GOLD analysis project Ga0306864, IMG submission 190448) | Saline lake microbial communities from Rauer Islands, Antarctica - Metagenome Torckler E5 #430 (v2) (version 2) | ecosystem: Environmental > Aquatic > Non-marine Saline and Alkaline >...
TTCAATATTCCACAGATTTGAAAACGAAAGTTTTAGAGGAATAAATGCTATTGTCGAAATAATTATTAATGAAAAACCTGCAAACCAATCTTTTGGGGTATTTATTATTTCAGAAAAGGAAGTTCTAAACCAAACCGATGCATCTTATCATATTGATGTAACTAATTTTCAGAATTATTTTCAGAATTTCGAATTACCTATATTGTGTATTGTGATAAGCAAAGAAACTCATGAAGGATTTTGGACAGATTTAAAGAATTCAATTGAAAAGAATGGTTATCTAAAAATATCAAAAAGGAAAGAATTTATCTTCAATTACAAGACGTTTAATACAATCGTAATTAATTATATAACAAATAAGGAAAGAACCTACTTCTTTATAGAAGAATACTTACTTAATACCAATAATGAAATTATTAAAGAGTTCATAGAAGCCCTTTTTAAAGTTATTAATTTTAGTATTTTATATATAATTGAAAATGATAATGTAATAGATTTTGCAAAAAGTGTGAATGTAAATATCAAAATATTAAACGTTTCTCCTACGGTTGCAATCAATAGTGGAATTATGAATGAGGATGGTCCAATTATAAATATAAAAGGAGATAATCTATGGTATATCAAAACAGATAAAGGCAATATTTATATGACGTGGTTAATGTTTTTGCACTTACAAGCTAAATATTTATCGATAAAGAAAATTTAGTTAAATTAATTACCGCATCAAACCTCCACCAAATCCACATCCAAAAACACTTCATCCAAATGCTCAAAATCCTTATCCATTGTCATTAAAGTCATTTTATAAACAGAAGCAGTGGCAGCAATCCAGAGGTCATTTTTGCCCATGTTTCGAGCGGAAAGTTGTAGTGGTTTGTGGTCGAGTTTGTTTTGGCTGTAAGCGTCGATTTCAGCGTATCGGTTGATGATTTGTTGGATTCGGATTGGGTAGATAATGAGTTTAGCGATAACATTTTTCAATCCTTTGATTTTATTTTTGCCCCATTTTTGTTTTAAGGCAAAGGCTTCCAACTCGCCAAGTACAACAACTGACGTGATTAAAGTATTTTGCGGAATACGATAAGTTTCATTGAAATTACGCTCAAAATCGTCGTTCCGAACAAGATTGATAATAATATTGGTGTCTAAAAGGTATTTCATTGAGTTTAAGTTAAGGCGTTTAACATTTCTTCTAAAGTTTCATCTTTATATAAATCTCTATCCAATTCATCTAAGGCTATTCCAAATTCGTCCATCGAAAAACCACCTTGTTCCGCTTCAATCTGTGCTGACGAAATATAATCTGGTATCGGTTCTTTGGCGATAGCGAGAATATCATCATCGGTCGATTTTGTATAAACTTCGTTCTCAACCGTTTCCGTCATCTGCTGATAAATGGTTTCTAATATTTTATCATCTTCTACTTTGAATAGAAATTCGATAATATTTAAACGAATTGTGTTTGATGCATTCATATTTCAAAAATTTTAGACTTAAAGTTACGAATTAAAAACGAAAAGGGTTGAGTTTAGTTCCGTTTAGAAAGTCCTATCAAAACACTCAACATATCTTCTAAATATTCATCTTCAAACATTACAAAGTCAATTTTTTCAACGGTTTTGTTAAATTCGTCCATCGAAGAACCACCTTGTTCCGCTTTAATTTGCTCAAAAGGAAGATAATGAGGTGTTTTTTAAATTGTAACCCTGCACAATTCAGCAAAAAAAGGTTCTAAATTATCCTTAACATTGACTCATCAAACGCCACAGACATTTATTCGTTGTCCCTCACCGCCGCAATCAATTTTTCAAAAATCCGTTCGATAAGTCGCCTATCTTTCGTGATAATTTCGGCAACGCCTTCCGTTTGTTGTTGAAACCGCAAATCCTTTTTTGAGGACGTAATTAAGCCATTCGGCAAACCAATCAAAATATCGTAATATCCTTCCCGAGGAACGGCACTCATCGTTTCGACTTTGCCCTTCACGATACCATATTCATAAAATGGAAAACCGTCTAATTTTATATTTACGGTTTGCCCAATTTCGACCTTTCCTGAGCCAGCGATTGGCAATTTTGCATTGCCTTGCATTTCGCTCGTTCTGGACGGCACGACTATCATAATTTCCTTGCCGCCTTGGATAAATTGTCGTTCTTCCGTGAAAATTGTCAAAGAAACCTTGCCCGAAATCGGAGCAGTCAAAATATATTGTTGTTTCCAAGTATCGACTTCCGCCAATATTTGATTCACACTTTCCACGACTTGAATAATTTTTGAAGCATTTTGAACGACCGTATTTTGCTTAATTTCAGCGATTTGTGAACCCACTCCTGCGATTTGAATATCATAATTAATCAGTTGCGATTCTATACCATCAAGCTGCTGCTTTTTTTGCAAATAAGCCGCTTCTTCCGTTTCAAATTGTTTTGCTGCAATCAAACCCTCTTTTAACATTTTTGCTGAGCGTTCGTAATCTTTTTTTGCTAAATCAAATATATATATTTGATTTTCTTTTCGTTTTTGTAATTCTTTTTTTAATTCTTTTACTTGCATAATTTGACGTTCAAATTGTTTTATTTTTTCCAAATCATAGCGAGTCGTCATCGTCAATTTATACTCCTTTTGCACCTGCATCAATCGGGACAAACTCACCTGCAAATTCCCCAATTTCCAATCGTCCTCTGGCTCAAATATCGTAATTCGGCTATCTTTTTCCTGCAACCATTTTAGTTTTCCCTCCAAAGCCAACACATCATCGACATTCGCATTACTCTCCATAATCGCCAATCGCTGCCCAGCCGTCACCGAATCCTTATCCGCCACCATCAAGCGTTCGAGATACCCCCCCGAGCGTGTCACGACACTTGCCGGCTGACTCGCCGTTGTAATCACCACCTTTGCCGAAATCACATCAGGATATTTTACAAACCAACTGACGCAAACAATGCCAATCACAACGAAAAAAACGACCGTTGTTCCCCACCGAACCAGCCAAGAAGGAGGCGTTCCCAAAATCTCCTGCACCTCTTCACTACGCAATTCTATTTTTTCAGGATTTTCTAACATTTTTTTTTCATGATTTGGTATTCGTGATTCGTCAATTCCCCAGTTCCAACTGATTTTTCACCAGCTCATAATACGCCCCTCGCAGTTTCGCCAATTCCTCGTGCGTCCCTTGTTCAATCAATTTGCCCCTATCCAAGACGATAATTTGGTCGGCATTTTTGACCGTACTCAATCGGTGCGCCACGACGACGACCGTTTTTCCTTCAAAAAAATGCTCCAAGTGACCCATAATTTTCTTTTCATTATTCGCATCTAAAGCCGAAGTTGCCTCATCAAAAAACAAATAATCAGGGTCTTTATACACCGATCTCGCAATCAATATTCGCTGCATTTGTCCGCCACTCATACCCAAACCATCACCACCGATTTTAGTATTATAACTCAGCGGCAAACTTTCCACAAACTCCTGAATGTTAGCGACTTTTACCGCTTTTAATAATTTTGTTTTATCAATAATTTCATCACCAATCGCAATATTTTTAGCAATCGTATCCGAAAATATAAACCCATCTTGCATCACTACACCGCAGCTTTTTCGCCACAACCGATTTTTAATATAATTCAAATTCGCATCGCCCAAACGGATTTCGCCATCGGTCGGATCGTAGAATTTTAATAATAATTTTAATAACGTCGTTTTACCGCTGCCACTCGCACCGACGACCGCCGTAACCCTACCTTTCGGAATACTCAAACTTAGCTGATTCAACACTTTTGGTGAATGAGGTCCACCGTATTGAAAAGTCAAATTATCCAAAATAATATCGCCTTTTTCGGGTAAAATATCCGTTCGACTGACTTCGTCCTGCTCTTCATTATCCTTATTATGAATTTCGCCCAAACGCTCCAAACTGATTTTTGCATCTTGCGTCACACGGATAAAATTCACCATTTGATTCAGCGGTCCATTCAATTGACCAATAATATACTGCACCGCCAACATGCCTCCAAGCGTCATATCGCCATTGATAACAGCCGTTGCCGCAATAAACGAAATCATAATATTTTTAAACTCATTAATAAACGAACCGCCAGCTTGTTGATACTGTTCGAGTGCCAAATTTTTCAAACTAATTTTAAATAATTTCGCTTGAATCCGTTCCCATTCCCAACGTTTTTGCTTTTCGGAAGCGTGTAATTTTATTTCCTGCATTCCTCGAATCAACTGAATCAATTTCGATTGATTATCCGCTAATTCATCAAAACGTTTATAATCTAATTCTTTTCTTTTCTTTAAAAATAAAATAATCCAAATTGCATATAATACACTCGAAACGATGAATATTAGAAAAATAACGGGATTGTAATACAATAATACAATACCGAAAATAACAAAATTCACCATTGAAAATAACGTACTCAATGTAGCCGACGTTAAGAATTGTTCAATCCGATAATGATCATTTATTCGTTGCAGCAAATCACCGATTACCTTTGTATCAAAAAAGGAAATTGGTAATTTCATTAATTTTATTAAAAAGTCGGAAATCAAGGAAATATTTATCCTCGCTCCAATATGTAGTAAAATCCAACCTCGAATTAAATTCACCGAAACTTGCCCCAAAAACAACGCTAATTGAGCAAAAAGAATCAAATAAATAAAATCAACATCTTGATTATTAATACCGACATCGACAATAGATTGTGTTAAAAATGGCAAAATTAATTGCAGTAAACTTCCGACAACCAATCCAAGAATTAATTGAAATAAAAGCTTTTTGTACTTAAATAAATACGTAAACAGAAACTTAAAACCCGTCTTATCAATCTTTTCACCATCCTGTGCAAAGAAATCTGGCGTAGGTTCTATCAATAACAAAATACCTTCTGGCTCGTCATCTTTTATGCTACTTGCCCAACCATTCAAAAATTCCTCATGCGTCATCTTTATCTTTCCAACCGCTGGATCCGCCACATAAACGTATTTCTTCGTAGTCTTATAAACTACCACAAAATGTCGCTGTCGCCAATGTGCCACACAAGGCAAAGGTACTTCCTCGATGAACTGTTTGAAAGGTAATTTTACGGCTAAAGTGTGCATTCCAATATGTTCCGCTGCATCACTAATGCCTAAAAGCGAAACACCTTCTCTATCAATGTAGGAATGATCCCGAAGATATTGTAAAGAATAAACTCGTCCGTAATGTTTCGCTATCATACGAAGACACGTCGGGCCGCAGTCCATTTGATCAAATTGTTGGTATATTGGAAAACTCAAGTTGTTTTTAGATTTTAGTATTTAGATGCTTGTCCCGAAACCTCGGGGTGAGATATTAGATATTAGATGCTTGTCCCGAAACCTCGGGGTTAGACAAAGTCCTAAATCTAAAATTCAACGTATTAATTACTTTGCCAAAGTAAGTGATTTTTCGGGGGATTTATGATGTTTTTTGTGTTTTTTAGTTTTAGATTGGATTAGCTAATTTTTTTTAAGCTATTATTTTTTCTAATTCATAGTGTTTAATCGCCTTTTCCTTCAACGGATTTGTACTCCAATCTTCCCATTCACAAGTGTAAGGATTATAACCACCGCCGAGGTTTCGGGACAGGCACTTCAACGGTTTACTCAAAATATCTTCGGGATTTTCTATGTATGCACGACAATCGGTACATATATGACGAAACTCACAATCTTTGCAAATGCTAATTTTATCTTTTGTAATATTCCAATATTTTTTAAAATCGGAATGATTTAAGGCTTCTTGTAAAGTGGTATCCTTTATATTTCCGTAGCTTTCTACCATACTTGGACAGTTTTTGATATTGCCGTTTTGGTCGATGGATATTTTTCGGTTTAGGCAGGTGTTGTGGTGTTGAGATTCGGTGAAGGTTGCTGGGTGCATTGTAAAATAATGAGGAGAAATTATACCACAATGTTTTTCTGAATCAACTATTCTTTCTGAAACATTCACAATACTTCTTTGACTACTTGTATATTTTATTTCAAAGTCAAAACTTTGAGAATTATTAAAAAAAGATGCTCTTGTAACTATTGGATATTTTGAAATAAATGTTTTAAGTTCCTCTTCTGATATTTTCTCCATTAGGTTCCAAATTATTTCAATGGAATCCAAGTTAAAACCTTTCAAAGTATCTAAAAAGGAAGTCAATTGTGATAGTTCTCTTTCTATATTCCATGAACGAATTTGTATGACTCGGCAACCTAAATTAGTTAGTTGTTTCAAGATATTCCTTAATAAAGGAATTGATAGATAGTTTCCAAAATCAATAAGTGAATTATCAATAAAAGATGGTACATCAAAGGAAAGTGTACTTTTTGGAAAATTTGTTTCGTCATTCGTATAGAAAATAAATTCTTTATCATCTAAAAAAGCTAAGTATTCATCAATAGTTTCATCATGTTCATTATTGTAAATGTCTTTTATTTCTTGAATCGATTTTCCATTATGATTTTCCAATATTTCATATAAACTATTGGGAATGAACTCAAATTCTAACCGCTGTGTATCCAAAATCAATGAACGATTAGCACCTTTTATAGGATAACAACAATCAAATAACATTACTTTTTTCATATTTTAGAAATTGGTTTACGGTATAATGATGGAAAGTACATTGGTTCATTCATTTGGTTGATAGAAATGAAATTTATTTTTTGATTATCAAGAAATGTATCTAATCCTTCTGTTTCAATTTTTTTGAGTGTATGATAATAAACAGGTAATTTTTTTAAAAGAGTTGGTTCAATATCTTTTTTAGTTAGCTTCATAGTTATTCATTAAATATTTTGCAACTTCTTTTTCTAAGTTATAATGACAGTAATAAGAAACCCACCCAAACTGACCAACAGGATTGACTTCTAAAAAAACATACTCGTTTTCAGGAGTTAGGATTATATCAATAGAACCTGTATCTAAATTTGCTTTTTTTGTAAATCGTTTTATTTTTTCTTCAATCTCTTTAGGCAATTTATAAATAATATTTCGGTTCGGTCTTTCACGGTTATAATTCCTAAAATCCACAGATGTTTGTCCATCTTGCTGTGAAAAAATTGCCATTGGAAAAAGTTTATCATTAAAGAAAAATACTCTAAGTTCAACAACTTTATCAACCATTTCCTGTAAAAATGAAGGGGCAACAGAATTATCATAAAATTCAACTTGTGATGTCGTTACCTTTTTTGTTAAAGAACCTTCAATACGTTCGTTTTCCGTAACTGCCTTGACACCGTATTTTAAACATTTTGTAATACTTCCATTTCGTACAATTTGTTGAATCGCCATTTTTTGAGTAGAAACCAAAGAATTTGGTATTTGAAGTTCACATTGTTGGGCAATCATCAGATTAAATTTATTATTATTGGCTTCGTCATAATAATAGCCTAAAGAACGCTTTGATTTTAAAGCAAAAAAGATAAACTCCTTTATCGTTGTCCAATCCCAATTCAAATTCTTGAGTATCGCTTTTTTGAGTTCAAGGTTGTCATAATCCAAATCCACCTCAAAATTCAAAGTTCCTCTTCGATACCAAACGGTATCTATATCAGAAAAACAAATGACCTCTTTATCTCCTGTTTCTAATTCAAAAAAAAGTTCTAATTGAATTTCATTATTATTTAGGCTTAGATTAAAATCAACTAATTTATCACGACCGTTGATTCGCTTAAAAGGATGATTGTAGTGTAATAACCAACGGATTACATCATTAGTAGATTTATCTCTTGTGTCTGAGAATATTAGTATCATAATAATATCAATTATTTCAATTCGCACTCCAATCTTAGTGATATTTTAATATCATTGTTTCTTGTAGCGTTTTTTAATGTAAAGCATTCTTGTATGATGTAATATAGAATCTTCCGGAGCATTAAGCTCTATCATTTCGCAAATATGAGGGTATGAAAGTCTATTCCCCATTTGAAAGGATTTTAATTGAGAAACAAAAGCAGGTGATAGTAAGCCTTTTTTTTCAAAGTTCTCTAATTCATCCGCAGAAAAGATATTATAAGCACTTTGGTAAAGATGTAAAATGATAATTTCGCTACACGTACCACAAGTTAATAATGTATCATCTTGAATCGTCAGTCCTAAAGTTAATTCGCTTTGTAAACCATGCTCTTTGATAATCTTTATAAAAGGAAGCCGAACATTTTCATAATATTCCGGCGATAATATCCAAGCACCGTATTTATCTTTTATCGAATCATTATTATATATTGGATTTTTTCCAAGTTCCGGATCTTTTTTTCTAATTGTAATTATTCTTTCTCTAAGTTCAATATTCCAGTATTCGGAAGGGTTTTGATGTACTTTTTTGATAAACTCCATTAACGATTGCCATTCATTTGGATATGTTTTTAAGGCTTTGAGTCGTTCTTGTTCAAAAAACAAGCTGTCACAACTTTTTGTCACGAGAATACGACTATACGTAAACATTTCAGTTTTTCTATTTGCTTGTATAGCTGCTTGTAAGGCATCAAAAACATCTATTCCCCAAGGTTTTTCTACCATTTCAAATGCCTCATTAAACTCATCAACAGCTTTATTATGGTTTAAAGAATCTTTCAATGAAACAAGTGCTTGACGAATTTTCTCATGGTACGAAATATAATTTTCGTATTGATTTTCCTTCAATGAAGATTCAAATTTTAAGCATAGAAAAAAGAATCCAATAATAGTATATATATATTGTATTTTCATTTTTTTATTAAAAAATATAAAACAATAGGGTACATTGATATTTGATGCACCCTAAAATGCTTAATAATTAACAAATATCTTTAACAGACATATCGGTAGAAACCCAACTTCTTTGAGACCCTCTTTCGTCATGTACAGTATCACTATCGTAAGAATCCCCTGCTGCTACATCTCCCAGTACAGTCCAATTAACCCCAGGACCAGAAGGGTCATTATCACCACCTTTCACCTTAAATGCAGAATTTTCAGTCATTTCAAACTTCTTAAACTTCTCTAAACTTAATTTTTCCATTGTAATAAGATTTTATAGTTAAAATTAAATAAATCCCCAAAACAGCTCGGGAAATCAGCGACCACTATATTTTACTTTTTTCGGGTTTGCGCAGGTGAAAAAAGATAGGAAAAGGTGGTATTTCCTGTCAAGATAAACTTTTTATTTTAAAAGCGTAAATTTAAAAAAAAAAAAAAAAAACGATTCCCAAAGAAAAATGATAGAATTGACAAAAAAATGACATTTTATAAATATTGCTTAACTTCCTTTTATTCAATGTAGGAATGTTCCCGCAAATATTGCAAAGAATAAACCCGTCCGTAATGTTTCGCAATCATGCGCAAACACGTCGGACCGCAGTCCATTTGGTCAAATTGTTGGTATATTGGAAAACTCAAAGTTTTTTGTGTTTAGATTTTAGACATTAGATTTTAGATATTAGATGTCTAAAATTTAACATCTAAAGTCTAATCTTTAAGCGAATAAGTTGCCAAAGTAATAGATTTTTTTGAAAATACTCTAATAAACATATAAAAAGACCGTCATTCCAAGATGAATCAGAATGACGGTCTTCACTTTAAAGAAATACTTTACATCGTAGTCATACCGTAATGTTTTTTTGCTTTTTCTTTCAACGGATTCGTACTCCATTCTTCCCACTCACAAGTGTAAGGATTGTAACCACCGCCGAGGTTTCGGGACAGGCACTTCAACGGTTTACTCAAAATATCTTCGGGATTTTCTATGTATGCACGACAATCGGTACATATATGACGAAACTCACAATCTTTGCAAACGCTAATTTTATCTTTGGTGATATTCCAATATTTTTTAAAATCGGGGTGATTTAAGGCTTCTTGAAGCGTAGTGTTTGCAATGTTTCCGTAGCTTTCGGTCATGCTTGGGCAGTTTTTGATGTTGCCGTTTTGATCTATGGAAATTTTGCGGTTGAGGCAGGTGTTGTGGTGTTGGGATTCGGTGAAGGTTGGATTATTAATAATAAAATAATGCTGGTGAATTTGTCCACAATGTAGATTAGAAGATAAATCTTGTTTTGTAAAAAAGGCTTGTGAATTAATCTCTGAAATCACTTTTTCTTCATTAGCATTATATATAATGAATCGTCCAATTCTTTGATAAGTTTTAAAAAAGTCATCAAAATCAAAATTCAAACAATCGTCTGAAAATTCTACTAAAATATCAATATTTCTAAAAACAGTTTCTTGCGATTCCTTGATAATAAGTTCAATTTCTTGAATATTTAATTTCTTATAAAATCGTAATTCAATGAATTTACAGTTCAAGTCACTAAGTCCTGAAAATATTTTCATAAAGTCATGAGAAATATGATTTATTTCGATAATTGCATTTGAAATAATACTTGAAGATTTCCATTCCAATGATAAATTGGGGAAATTTTCAGGATTATCACACCAAAAACCTAACTCATCATGTTCCAAACTATTTAATAATTTTTGGATAGTATCATCTATTTCATTATTATAATAAGCACAAATTTCTTGAATTGATTTATTCTTATGTTCTGTTAAAATTTCGAACAATCCTTGCGGAATAAGGTAAAAATCACTACGCTGAATATCAGCTATTATACAACGTTTTGCTCCTTTTACAGGAATACAATTTGCAAATAATTTAAATATTTTTTGGTTCATAATACATCATTTTTGAAATTGGTTTAGAATGATAGTAACAAAATGAAGTTCCTGAATTATATACAGGAAACAAAGCAATTCTTTTTTTTTCAATTGCAGGAGTTTCCTCTTTTTGTTTAATAAATTCTACCTCTTCTGCAATACTGTATATTGCGGAAAGTTTTTTCCCGTTTTTATAAAATTTTCTATTCTTCATAAGCTAATGTTGATAAATGTATAGCTATTTTTTCTTCCAAATAATAATTACAAGGGTAGGAAACCATACCAAACTGTCCAACTGGGTTGATTTCTAAAAATACATAATCGCCTGATTTTGTTTTGATTAAATCAATAGACCCTGTTGTATAATCTAAAAAGTCAAGCATCTGAATTAATTTACCCTCAACTGATTTGGGTAATTGATAAGGAACATTTCTATTAGGGAGTTCATCATCATAATTCCTAAAATCTATTTTTGTTTTTTTATTCTTTTGCGAAAAAATTGCCATTGAGTAGAATACTCTTTTTAAAAAGAACACTCTTATTTCATATTTCTTTTCAATATATATTTGAAACAAAGAAGGTGAAAAAGTTTCAGGAATATCTACTAATTCTTTTTTAGTAATTAATTGTGTGGCAAAACTGTAACCGACTTCTTTAAATTGATACCGAGGAATACTTTGGGAGATAATTTTCGTAATGATTTCTCCATTTTTTAACATAAAATTCGATAGAACAGCCTTTGACGATGTCAAAATTGTTTTTGGAATTATTAATCCAAATTTGGCAGCACTTTCTAATAAGTCAAGTTTTGTATATGCAATTTCTTTGGGATGTGTGAGCCACTTCTTGTCTTCTAAAGACTTAAAAAGCATTTTTCTAATAATATTTTGTTCGTTAGAAAGATGGCTCTTTAATTCATGAAAGTTCCAAGCCGAAAAATCCGAAAAATGAACGGCTAACAAATCATTAAAACTATCCCACCTACGAAACCAACATACTTTTATACCATAAAATCCTTCTGTTACAATGCCCTCTGAATTCAATTCAAAATTAACGGTATCAAAAAAATCTACCCCATTAATTCTTTTAAAAGGTACATTATTTAATTGTAACCAATCAATAACCGCTTCAGTAGAAGTTTCAAAATCTTGTTGAGAAAATATAGCTATCATTCGTAATCTATTACTTGTTCTAATTCAATAATTAAATCACAATCATCAATTGTGTCATAATAGACAAACTTGACAAATCCATATTCTTCATTAAAATAGTAATCCATTTTACCTTCATAGTCAGTTGTTTCGTCATTAGCTATGGTTTCTATTTTGTAACATTTGAGTTTTTTAAAAGGTAATTTGACATTTTCAATACCTGTAATTTTACTATAATGATTTAAGAAAACAGGTATCGTATTTCCTTTATTATAATAGGGTTTGATGTCTTCCGCAGTATTATCAAAAATATCTAATTTCGATTTTCGTTCTTCTCCTACTTGAATAGGAAAGTTTATTATCGGATAAACATATAGATAGTTTAACGTAAATGTAAGATTACGAAAAGGGTGTAAAAAAATATATGTGGTATCTTCTGATACAGCGGTTATCTCTCTACTGAAAGTTTGTTTTTTATAAAAATTGAAATAGTCATATTTAATAAGAGTATTTGAATGAAGTGCAGTTTTTGTATCACCTTTACCATAAAATACATATAACCCAATCCTGTCTATTGCAGTTTCCTTATCTTTTTGTTTAGTCATTGGAATCAATCGACCTAAAAAAATTTTACTTACTGTATCAGAATAATGTTCTATAATAAATTTTTCACCTATTTTATTGATGTATTTATACGTATATATAAATTGTCGTTTAGGTTTATAAATAATATTGTCACTATTGTAAATATTTTGAATAGTATCATCTGAAAAACGAAGATTTGTATTTGCATTTGTATGAGTGGAACTAAACGCAGCATAATCTATGCTGCGTTTTACAGTACAAGAAGAGTAAAATAAAATAAAAAATATTATTATGTGATGATATTTCATATATAAATTTTTGGTATCTAAGTTTAAAACCGCAGGTTGTTTTTTAAATAACATAATCTTATATCGGCTATTCTTATAAAGTTGTAAATTTTCGAGTGTTAAGTATCGGCTGCTTTTGCTGCCGACTTTGCGAACACTCAACTGCCGCTAAAGCAGCCGATACTAACGATTACGACCTTAGAGGGGTAGTCCTTATATCTATTAAAAGATTAATTTACAGTTTAATACATATTATAAATCATGTAATTTTAGCTTTTTAAATATACACAATTTGTGTAAAAATATAATTTGCCCAATATAAATTAAAGGGCAAACGCACCAAAATATTTTTCAAAAAAAAAATCATTATTTATCAGTAATTTACAAATTGTTATTTTTATAATTTATAAATTTTATTTTTTTTGTAAAACATTGATAATCAGTAGTAAAGAAATTTGGTGCGTTTGTCCTTTATAAATTATATTAGGCAAATTATTTAGTACTTAATTTTTAACTTTCGCAACCGTCATTTGGTATCCAATCTCCACGATGAATACATTGACCATCTGTAGTTTCCATCCATCTTTCGGTATCACAATTAAGACTTCCATTTCTCGTAGGCTCCCCGCCACCACAAATATTTGTCATTTGAGAAACTTTTAATACTTGTCCTTCAAATTTCGAAAAATCTAATTTCTTTTTCATGTTAAAATTTGTTTTAAATAAATAAAAATTAAATAAATCCCCAAAACCGCTCGGGAAATCAGCGACCACTATATTTTACTTTTTTCGGATTTGCGCAGGTGAAAAAAGTTAGGAAAAAATGGTATTTCCTGAGTTTTGAAATTTCAAAATGTACGTTGTTTTTGTACAATGCAAATCTAAAACAGTTTTTAGAATCTCACAAGGGACAAAACAGGGCATTTTCGGTCAAAAACGGTCAATGTCGGTCATTATCGGATATTTTGCTGTTTCATTCATTTGGAAATATCTATGATTTATAATTTGTATTTTCAAAACCAT
>Ga0306864_1000820_pt1 | contig 13658 bp, 9 predicted proteins | sample AntRauTorckE5430_FD_190448 | JGI IMG/M metagenome (GOLD analysis project Ga0306864, IMG submission 190448) | Saline lake microbial communities from Rauer Islands, Antarctica - Metagenome Torckler E5 #430 (v2) (version 2) | ecosystem: Environmental > Aquatic > Non-marine Saline and Alkaline >...
AGCAAGTATTATCAAGCTACTAGCTAGAGTTATCCAAGAATAGTAAATATGTAACGTGCACATCGCATTTGATAGTTATGGCGCGTACTCCGTCATAAAAATTTAACATTTTTCTCGTCCTTTGCATTCATTCGCTGGCTACAGATATTTGCGATGGTACTGTAGTTCAAGATAATATAGTAATCACAGCTAAGAAGATACGTTACTCATGATGGATGATGGATGGGAAACTTCGTGACATCAAGATAACTTCACTATCAGATAGACTAAATTAACTAGATATTAGATGTAGTGCAATCCCAAATCCCAAGTCAACGAGCAATAGGAATGACGTCATTTGGAACTTTTTTAAATCTTCTGTCAGCTTCTGTCACAAATCCATCATCTTCATCTCTGTATCGTACGAATGGTATCATCTTCTTCGATTGGTCATTAATTATCCATTAGACATTACCATAGATCCATTATCCATTTGTTCGCATAACTCATAGACAAGAAGTGCCTTAAGATGATTTCCTTGGCACTGCTGCCCTTCCTACTGACTGTTGCAGATGCATTCACTGGATCACCGTCATTAAACTTTCTCAAGACGTCAATCATCCCCTGTCATGGTGCTTCTACCTTACTAAGAGAGAGTGTTGGAAGCACGGATGAGCAACAGTCAAAAGTATGCAATCGTCGTCGCTCCCTTGTTCTAGGAGCTGGGGGTGGAATGTTCTCAGGTTTCTTTAACAGTGAAAATGCAAACGCTTCAAATCCTGATAGCGCGGGCAAGTTCAAATCCAAAGGATCCACAAATGAAATAGTCAAAGTTGTAAACGGCATTAAACATCGTCGTCTAGGTGGTTCTGGCGTTGTTGTGTCCGAAATTGGACTAGGAACTCAAAGATGGGTCTCAAGTGATTTCAATGCCCCAGATGAAAATGCTTGCTTTGGATTCATGGATGAAGCTATCCTTAAGAGCGGCGTAAATTTGATTGATACGGCAGAATCATATCCAATTCCCAGCGGGGGCGGCGCTAAAGAGGGTGATTCAGAAAGGCTCATTGGAAAGTGGATGAAGGATAGAAAAGTTAACCGAGAAAATGTTGTGATTGCTACCAAGATCACAGGAGGAAGGAACATCAATCCTAAAAACATTAGAGCCAACTGCGATGGTTCGTTAAAGAGATTAGGAACTGACTACATTGATGGTAAGTTGTTGTCACAGGAAAGCACCATTACCACTTTCTAATGGATTGTCCGCCAACTCACAACGTCGCTTTCTCCATTTCGACGTTGTTAGTGTATCAACTGCACTGGCCTCAGCGTTATTCTCCCCAGGCAAACTGGGGTCAGAGTCTTAAGTACAATTTAGAAACTGATGAGGATCAATATTGGAGAAGTCTTGGAGGACCCACATCTTTTGAAAATATATGTTTGTCCATGGAAGAATTGGTCCAAGCAGGTAAGGTTCGTGGATGGGGGCTTTGCAACGACAATGCCTATGGTTTGACCGCGTGCACTAGAACAGCAAAGATGCTTGGAACTACACCTCCGTGTTCTATCCAGGGAGATTTCAGTATTATTGATAGAAAGAGTGAAGAAAATGGGGTGGCAGAGGCAGCGTCCAAGTATAATGAAAATGTGGGATTCATGGCATATAATGCTTTAGCAGGAGGGATGCTAACAGGCAAGTATATGGAGGTTCCAGCTGCATTCGACGACCTTGCAAACAAAGAAAGAGCCATGAAAAGTCTGAATGAACCACGTGGTAGGATGGACACCCGTGGATGGGGGTCAACTCTTTATCGATACAGGACTGATGCTGCGCAGCAGGCAATTGTAGAATATGGAAAAATTGCAAAAGCAAATGGCATGTCTTTGACGGAGTTGAGTTTAAGGTGGTGCCGTCAGCGCACGTTGTTGACAACTACATTGGTTGGTCATTCGAACGTAAGCCAATTGAAAGATACCTTGAAATATTTCGCGAAGAAGGAGCCTTTAAGCGAGCAAATTATGTGGGACATTGATGTTGTTCACATGAGGAATCGCCTTCCTCTTTTTAGTAGTAATAGAGTAGGCCGTGACTGGCTTGGAGAAGGAGAGATTGGCGAATCGATTCCTTAAACTGGTCGTGATATACTACAACATAGTAGCACTTAAAGAATTTCTCTGCTTCCACTTTAGTACTCAATTAGTCTTTATCCTAGTATGTAAATGACACAGCAATTTCTTCGCCCTTGTCGAGCTTTTCGTAAGCTATTTGTGCTTCGTCAAGCGTTACTGTCCGTGTTATCAATTTATGTGGTCGTAACAATATGACCAGATCCCAGGTTAATGCAAATCGTCGTTCTTTGCTCCAGAGAGTTGTTAGCTCTGCTGGTATGGCACTTACTTGTGAAGTTTTGATTGTTTTGTGACTCCGGTGAAAGTCAATTCCTAGCTTCAAATCAATGTCAGAGTTGCCATACCAGCTTCCAACAATTATTCGACCTCCGTTGCGGGTGTGATCAATGGCAGACTGAAGGGCTCTGGAGTTACCACTAACTTCGATTGATACATCAAAAGGTCCCGCAGATTTGGCACTAACTGGTAATAATGCTTGTGATGAACCCATTTCACTCGCCATCGACAGCCTATCACTAATGGTATCAAAGACTGTTATAGTTCCAAACTCGCCACTACATAAGTCCAGCTTCTGGTGATTCAAAATTCCGTTGACTAAGAGTCCAATAAGTCCTTGACCGTACACAGAAACCTTTTCACCAACACGGATATTTGCATCATGAACAATAGATAAGGCAGTTTCAACCGAGGGCATGAAAATGGCATCTTCTGCATCAATGCCATCAGGGACCAACAGTATACTATTTCTATCCACGACTGCATGTGTAGAATGTGGAGAGAATGTGAACACCATCTCTCCAAGAAGCTCGTCACGATCAGCTACTCTTTCACCACATCTTGAGACTACTCCAACCAAACTGTATCCATACGCTAAAGGATATTTCATGGTCTCGTCTGCCATCCCATCAATATTAACATCAAGTTGGGCTTCATCAAAAATCCCTTTAAAGATTTTCAACTCCGTACCTGAACTAATGAGCGAACATATAGACTTTACTGTATCATATTGAAGAGATAGCACAAAGTCAGTACATGTCAGATGATAAAGACAATTGTAAATACGCGCCCTCGCTTACCTTCTACCTCGTGAGGACCGATGCTTGAAGGAACTTTTGTCACTTTCTTCCCAACTACGTTTGGGGACCTGAACTCTACTTCTTCGACAACATCATGCTGTTCGTAAGTTGTTTTGAGACTATCGATAGTTTCAAAATACTGAGTAGGAGGCAGATTGAACAATAAGTCTTGATTGGTCACCTTTATGATGGGTCTTGAAGCTTTGGCTCTATCAAGCCAACCCAAAGAATCCCACTGGCGTTTAATAATCTGAGGAGCTGCGGTGTTACCAAAGAAGTACAACATTGTATTCCATAAATAGCTATTCTCTTCAGGGTCAATGTGCCATATAGATGGCGCTTTTGTCAACAATGCAGCACCAACATCTTTCATGGCGTCGACAATTTTGGATGGGTCCAAATTGTGTTGATGTTCCCTGATTAAGCTTTCTGCGTAAAGCTGGAAAGCAAGCGTGTCGGAAGGGATGACCTTCCCGTTTGCTGCTATTCCGAAAGGACTAGGAGGGAAGAATTGTGTGGTTCCAGAAAATGTGATAGGAAAATAGATTACGGTGTCACCAACCCTACTGGTATGCGTATCTAGTCCACCTCCGTTACTGTAATGGTTAACGAAGCGAGCAATAGACGAGACCAACTCGTGCGGTTCGAATAGATCAGCGAAGCAGCACCCTACAATTAAATGAGCGCGCTCGTCATTTCCCAGCTGGTCATTTGCAAAGTCTCTCATTCTTACGATTGCTTTGACGATGACGTCTCCTTTTCGTTGGAATACGTATTCGTCTTCTTGCTCACTGTCCAGCTTTTCAAATCCCAGTGCACGAAGGCGGTCCTGGCAAGCGTCAATGAGATTGAGATTCGATTCGTATGCGATGTATTCTAATCGCATCCCTTTTTTCATGTGCTTGACGATTGGATCTTTTCCGCGTGTGCCAATGAGAAATAACTGTAACATAGACAACAAACCGGCGCCAACATCGACGATGCGAACTAGCTGTTCATTGTTATCAATATTTTGGAATACTCTTTCTGACATCTGTTTCCACACCTCAGCATTAATAGCTTCCATATCTACAACATTTTTGCTTTTCAAATACTCAATATCAGAGAATTGGAAAGCATTATCATTGTCAGAGAGGATGCTTGATTCTATATGCCCAGCAACAATTGATAGGGCCTCCTCTAGGTTGATGCCTCCTTCACCGTTCACCATCAATCCCTTGATGCCAATTTTTCTTGCCTTTTCTAAATTATTAATAGAATCATCTACCAAGATTAAATCATTGGAGTCGTACTTTTCCAATATCGATCGGAAGAATTCTTCAGGATGAAACTTGGTAGGATAGTCAAGATTTCTGTCCCCAAGTTTATGGACAGTATCGGGAGTCAGCAACCCATCGTATTTTACTTCTCGCAGCCCTAAAGCCGAGAGCACCTTCAAAACATGCTGCTTTGGAGAGTTTGAAGCAAAATATATAGGATTTGGCATATTCTTGAGTAGATCCCTGACAACTTGACGTCGAATCCTGCTTTGAGCATGATTATAACCTGTATTAGCCGAATATGGATCGCCGTGGGACAACAAGCATGTCATATCAATCCCATCGTAAACATGCTGATAGTAATCGCACAGGACCTTTCCAATTGCATCCTCTTCTTTCCCTTCAGAAAGAAGCTTTTGACGTATACCTTCGACAGTCGATCCATGCGTTATATACATTTCATCGCACTCATCCTTGGTCAGATTTAACTCTTTTTCCCCAAATTCATGTGTTTTGTCTATGATTTGTTGTTCTATACCGCGACCCGCAGTAGCTCGAATATCAGACTCTGAATAGACACAGTTATCAATATCCAAGATTAGAACTTTGTTGTTGGGTGTCAATGAACTACTACTGCTCCCTTGTGAAAGAGAGTTGACGATGCCTTTGTTTGACTTCGCTTCACTTGTAAATATAGACACTAGCAGGAAAAATAACGATACTGTCGTACACAAGGACCTGTATGTCATTATTTGCAATGATCGCATTCACAACGGCGCCTGGATTATTTTGAAGATAGATAGGTTCGACAATGGCATGTACTGGAGTTAGTTGTTACATGCATACTTTCCCCTAACATCTAACATGCCAACATCCAACATGTCTTTTTCCCTTTTGATGGTGACTTTATTTTCTTGTGACGTTTTTAGATAGCGCGCCACACCACAGCCAATCACCAATCAAGCAACAAAAACCTCACAATTTTTTTATTTTTTAAATCACTTCACGCCTTCACTACCATACTGATCTATTAGTGCCAAAAACAAAGGATGCCAGGTAGTCCTTACATCCTAGTAGTATTGCTTCTAATAAGCTGCGTCTCTCATGGATTCCAATCTCCGAGCGGTTTTCGCAAAGAATCCAAACTTTTTTCTTCCATCGAAATCACAATCCCTCAACGACATCCAAATAAGTTATCTCCCCTCCATCAGAATGCATACCCATCGCCTCTGCATACTATACATATAGCTCCTCTTTTGACACCAGAACAGGCCTTCGAGTGCCTTCGGATTTCTAAGCAATATGCTGAAAATTCCCAATGCTGGTCATCCAAAGATACTGATCGGCACTTATCTTACTCTACAGCTGATTTTCCTGTAGAAGAATGTGATGCCTTACAATCTTACCTTAACGAGATTGATTTTGAAAGCAAAACATTTGATGTGATTGGAAAGATGTTTGCCATCGACGACACTGATCTTTTCTTTATGGATTTATTCTGTGCTCACTATGAAGGGAAACAAGATGGCAAAGAGTCTGTCATGGACCACCTTGATCCTCACCGCGATGGGAGTGTCATTTCATTTACCATCGTCCTTTCGTGTCCTGAAGATTATGATGGTGGCGGGACGGAATTTGAATCGTTAAAATATCTTGAAAAAGAGTATGATAGATACAGCAATGTTCTGAAGAATGGTGTTATTAAAGTAACAACAGCAGGAGAAGGCGTCATACATTCTGGTAAGATTTTTCACGGGGCTCATCTTATTACGAATGGGGAAAGAACTACATTGACTGGATTCGTAGAGGTAGACGATCGATGCATTAGAAAAGGCGTCATGGGCGAAGCCAGTCGAGAGTTTGGAAGAATGGACAATGCAAAAAGGCGAATGGAACGTCAATCCAAAGTTGTTGGGCTCGGAAATAGTGATGATGAAATTGCGTGTGGGGGTTGGATGACGACTAGTCCCAAGCACTTAAAGCCAAAAGGAGATTTAAGTTCCAAAAGGACGAACGTGGAAGGATTCATACCCGCATTCAGCACGGTGAACAGAAGAGGAAGTGAAACCTTCCAGCGTAGAAATAATCTTGAGACTGAAGATATTCTTTTACGAGATATTCTGCTTCCAAAAGCTGACAGACAGCATCCATCAGAATCATTTGATCTATCCCAATTTGGAGATATTACCATACTTTAAAATGCTGATTGTAATAGAGATTTTACCTTGTGATTAGGTCTGGCAATACAACAACAACAGTAGTACGTGAAGAGATTTTATTCCTTGCAATGCTAATTTTATAAAAACATACTCTTTGCTTTCCTTCTCCATCTCATTCTGAATAGAAATAGATAAAAATCGTCGCAAATTCAAATACAATGCGGACGCAAAACAGCGCAAAACATAAAAGCTTACTTTACATCATAATATCATACCTACGCCTCCGTATCGCATATCGCATACCGTTCTTACTATCTACCGGTCTTTATCCCTATTGCCGTTCTTGTGCAACAGCAATGATCACAAATGATAATTTAAGATGGATTTTGCTCGTAGGCTTGGTCATGATATTTGTAAGGTCAATGGATTTGATGTTTGGTGTAGATGATTCATCCTCCCTACTATCAAAGGAAGATTTCTCATTACTTCTCGATCCTGCTGACGAAATAGACCCATCAGGAGTCTGCCCAAAGAAGTCGATTCGGATTCAAAATGCATTAACCGATCACAATAGAACTAGCTTAATACCAAAAGAAATCCATGCTGTGGTTCGGACGAAATGTCTAACAGAAGAACAGACAGACATTCTAAACAAGTGGAGATTAGATGGACATTCAATTACATTTTACGACGAACAAGAGGCCAATGAGATATTATCAAAAAGTAGACTAGCCTTTCCTCAACTCGTGCAACTGACACAATGTTTGACGAGCGGCACATTCAAGACTGAAATTGTGAAACTACTTCTACTTTGGGATAATGGGGGTATCGTCGTTGACGAAAACACGACACCAGGGGAATTGCTTGGCAAGATTATTGAGGATGCTGATGAGGGCCTCTTTTTCTACGATGCCTCTTTTCACACCGAGTATATGGCAGCTGTACCCAAACATCCAATTATATACACAATGCTACAAAAAACCGTTGCAGACCTTTTTATGCAACATACGAATATGAGTTTCATTCCTCTCACAGATAATGAAAGGAAAAGTGGATACTTTGATTTCATCACGAAGTATATCTTCACAACCACTAATGATTTCAAAGAGCATCGCTCAACACACTCTGGCATGAATCGCACTATCACAATCGTGAACATTACGAACGAAAAAAGCCAATATTTTCAAAATTCTTCTGCGCCACGACTACTTAAGTTGGGAGATACGGAAGGGACTGAAGGTGTGTGTATTGATTGGGGTGTAATAAACGATGAAAGTGCGTTCAAATCATTAGAGGCTCTGGTTCATTCTTTTGATATTGATGCGAGGTGTCCAGATGGCCAGTATTTCATTGAAGACATTATAAACCCACAGAGTATTTCATCAAGCCGACGAATACCCAAGATTATTCACATGACAAGCAAAACAAGATGCGTTACAAAAGCTTTCGCTGAAAACATGAAGACTTGGCATTTTGATGATTATTCTGTATTTTTGCACGACGACGAGGCCATTGCTCGTCTTTTTCGCAGAGATTGGCCAGAATTCCCACTTTTGAAAGATACAATCAATTGTATAACTTCTGGAGCAGGTTTTGCTGACCTATGGAGATATCTAATTCTTTGGAAATATGGCGGCATATACACAGACATTGATAACGCACCAGGTCCTTTGTTTAAAAATGGGACATTAATTAAGGAAAACGACGATGCGTTTTTCGAGGTTGAAGCAGCAAAGTTCCCCAGCCAATACTTTTTAGCTGCAAGCCCGCATCATCCAGCAATGTACATGGCTGTGCAGAACGCAATACAGCATTTATTTAACGAACAGAATATTGTTAAACAGTACGTTCCTCTAACTACTGGACCAGGCGCATTGAAGTGGGGCGTCCACTATGCAATTGGAAATGCTTACGTTTTGCCAGGAACTTATCCTTCCTTTGATCCTCGTCGGTCCATTACTTTTGTTGGTAATCGAACGACAGCAATGCGACGTAATTACATTAATCGCGGTAATGTTCAGTCTACTAGAGAAGAATATTTAGGTATGAACATGACGCATTATCATTATGCTGGAAGACAAAAGGGACTGCCAGAAAAATCGTGTCTAGAAATTATGTTTGATATGAACACTCATGGCAAATATTCTGACCTTTTAGGTTTAAAGAGACTGTCTCTTAAATAATATCTTGCTTACATATGGGACATGTTGACTTGCTTCGTAGCCATGGATCGATACAGTTGGCATGGTAAGAATGGAAACATGGTAAAGTCCTCACCATCTCTTCTCGATAAAAATTCTCCAGGCATATAGAACACCGTTTTTCCTCGGCCTCAGCATCATTTTCAAGGTCGCTGTTGACACTACTATGGTTAACATTATGAATACGAATCAAGCCGTCTCCTTCTTCAAGGAATCTAACAGGATTTCGTGCAATGTCTTGGTCACTTGCACCCTGCTGGCTAATTGAATTTGGAGAATTTGAGAGCGCATTACCATTTTCTTCTTGAAATCCCCACAACGCCTCATAATCATTCCCACTAAAATTCTGCCGATTATTCCGAAATAGTAATGCAGCAGATTCTATGCTTAGCGGCCTTACACCATTCGTAACTCTCTGTTGATTCAATTGGTTGACAAGATTTGTTAAAAGGCTACTGCGATAATTAATTTGGGGCCGACTTAATCGACCCCTATTTCGCCTTTGCATTGTTCGGAACGCCTGCCAAAATGAGATACGTTCCTCGAGGGGTCTATCTCTCCGCCAAACCTGGATGTGACCTCTGGAATCGACACCCGATTCACTTATTTGATTGTGCTGTCGATAGACAAGACCAGCGATCAGACATCGACAGAAAATTGAAAACAGTAGAAGCCCCATCACTGCCCCCATCACAGATGACATTGTCATAGTCGAGGTATGATCCTTGTCCTTTGTGGCTTGATCTTTCCAATGCGATGAAAGCTTTGAATTGTTATGATTTAAAATAGTTGAATTTTGTTCCTTTTGAAGAAGTTCATCGGTTCCGTCGCCTTTTTTCTGCGTTGAATTGAAAGATTTTTTATTTTTCGTTTGATATTCATAGTGACGAAGAGTATTGATTGCCCTCAAATGCGGGAATGATCTGAGTGCCTTCATAGAATCAGGTGCATCGCCTATATTCACAGTATTCTCAAATGATGCATGCGTGTATGTTGCACAGTCTGAAAGGAACACGACTTGCGTGTACAACATGCCGAAGCTTATGTAACATAATAGCCTAATTAGGTTTGTACGGGAATTCCTTGCCGTGACTATACTTCTTATACTTGTTGCACTCCACATGATTTAGAAGTTAGAAGAATGATCCACTGTAGCACTGTAGCCATGTGAAGACTAAACCAGGTACTGTATGTCGAATGATATTGCGATGGCGGATGGCGGAGCCTTTTATGCCTGTTGCCTGTTGTGCTGCCTGTGTGCTGTGTGTGTGTTGTTGCTATGTACCATCGACGTTATATTGACAGTTTCACCAAGCGATAATAGGTTTAACGTAATTATACCCGTTTCAGACAACTGTCAAGCATACTCATATACCTTCATATACTCATACATCATTTGCTAGTAGTAGGTATGGTGGTAGTTTGTCTGACATAATCAAAACATCACACAAATTACATCATTACTGCATGTTTCTCTTCTATCTTTTTGACCTCCCTAACATGATGTGCTACACTTTTGTCAGTACTTTCACTTCATTCTTAGCCACCAGAAAGAAGGGAAGTACTTCTCTACAGAGCGTGCCAAAGGGAAGAGAGCAACACTGACAGCGAACTAAAAGCATAGACCATCTAGAAATCAACAACAATAAAAGTGGGAATCTTAGAAAGTGAACAAACTACAAGTCTTATAAATGTGAACAGTAGCTGATTACATAGAGTATGATTCCGAATTCAAGTAGTAAAGAGCATTTCATGTCTGAAGACTGTATCACAACCTAACATGTCATAAATGTCTATTCGTCTATCCAAAATATTACATAAAGTACAATTTATTTTCAACTGCCTCACTTTTTCTTTATTCATAAATAGGAATAGTATTCTTCCATTATCCTTCATTTATCTAAAGCGCCAGTGATCAGATCCTTGTGCCATCACTTAGATTGCTATAAATAATGCTACCCTGCGTCTGCAACTTGGCTTTGATATTGCATGTATGAGATATGAAGACTCCTCTACTTGCATACTTCATCAATGGCAAATGTGTCTTCGTCTATCCTCATCTACAGAGATATTCCGTTTCGTACTGCAGCTGAATGAATTTCAATGCTGGTCTGTTTGTCGCCGTTCTTGTTCTGCAAAAAATATACTTGGATGTAAATGTTCGCCGCTTTGTGTTGCTTTTTTAGAGTTAAAATTGTGGCGACATCGTACCATACTTTGCTACACATCCGATATTGTCATTACGACATAAACAATCACAAATGAAGAGAGTAAAGAGTGCAAAGGGACAAAATGAGGCAAACTGTACAAAAGCAATACCGAAAAAGGAAGATACTTAGCTGAAACAAAAATAATCATTTATGAAGCTGTTACTGCAAAAGTAGATTGATCAGGTATTGATTTAGACAAGAGGCACATATCGAACTGCTAATAGTGCCTTGATGTTAAAATCTTGCTCGTCGAAATCAGTATTATTGTGCACCCTCTCAACTTTGTATAAATGTTGTATGCCTCCATCGGGTCCGACTGGTATCACCATGATTCCACCTTCTGGATTCAATTGCATCATAAGGCTAACAGGAAACGATGCTGCAGCTGCACCAACGTGTATCGCATCATATGGGGCTTCATCGGGTTTTCCCATCCATCCATCACCTTGACTGACGTTGACTGTTCCGGAACTAAATAAATCATTGTCTTCCTTCATTATGTTATTTTTACTATACTCCACCAGTTCAGAAACCACTTCAATCCCAAAAACTCTACCTTTGGAAAGTTGCGAGACTGATCCATTACGATCGACGAGTCTACCAAAGACGGCAGTAAGATAGCCACTTCCGCAGCCTGCAATATATTAGAAGATTGTAGCGACCATAAAAAAGATCAAAATCTTTCACTGACACTTACCAACATCTAGTATTTTCAATTCTCTTCGGGGTGACATCTGCGATATTTTTACCAATGCAGGCAGGACTTCTTCCAGAGCATGCGCATGCATGTGCGGAGCGCTTATTGTCTGTCCATTTCCGATAGGTTGGGGCGCGTCTGTGTAGGAGCGTTGAGGATCGTTCGAATAATTGTTTCGATCGACTTTAAGAAGGGCCTCTTTTACTGGAGTTGACTTAATAATTCCAGCCTGGTAATGCCATCAAGAATGAAGTGTGAGGAATGCCATCTTGATGCGTGATACAAACAAAGGCATCAATATCTCCTGAGCTAGGATTACCTTTGCAAGCTTCTCGACCATTTCACGATTGGTTTTTCCGTGACAAGTCCAAGCTCGATATGACATGGTAAATGATTGACTATAAGTTGATCCTGTTTGAAATGTCGTAGGCCTCTGGATGGCGTGTGGTAAGAATGATGTGATGAGGGATACATTCGGTGGTATTACTACTAGAAGTACTACCAAATATGCGAATCCTTTCAATGGTGTTCTCGTAAATGTAAACTTCATGATGAAACTCAACGAACACTTCTTGCCTTTCAAGAATTGAGATCCCTTTTCACTTTTATAATCTTCAGTAGCCCTGGGTGTAGTTCTTGAAGCAATGTGCGTTATATTCTGAAGGCGCTTAGTTTTAATTTTGTGTTCAGTTGGGTCCAGTATTTTTTGCAGAATGCAGAATATGCAGACTCCTTTTTAGGGGTTCGCATTACGTGTGAATAGGTTCTAGCTCTACATGGGTTCGCATTTTTTGTGTGTTGATTTGAGATTTGTAAATCATTTTGTATTTAAAATGTATGATCAATAGTAAATTAAAAATGATTACACATCTTTCCCCTTGATCAAGCGACTTAACATGACTTGTTCAACATACATCAAGTTACGTTCCGGTCTCTTTGATGGCCTAATATTTGCAGCTTCGGCTCGAGCAATGTTTTGTTCGACATCATTGTCCATTTTCTGGATGTCTCTTGACTTTCGGCAACAGATAAGGAACATAAATAGTATTGTGGATGAAAAGAAAGCGCTCCATAATGCCAAAATTAGTGGTAATCTCGGATGTAGCGCGTATAAGAGCGGCAGGGAATATAATGCACCAGCAGTTAATGAGCGTCTGATCAGTTGCATGGTAAAACTTTCATTCGCATTGTTGCTGCTTCCCTGTAACTCAATCAATAGTATTCGTAGTATACTGTTGCAAAGCGTATATAACATGAAACCAGCGATGAATGCATATAACGTCGGTGCTGCCATTGCTGTTGATGACAATGTGATTCCACCCATGCAAATGTAAATACTTTCTTTTGTTGCCATCTTATTCCAACTCAAAACGAGTAGAGACATCAGGAAATCAAAGGTCGCCACGCATGCTAATACTGCACCCACTGTGATAAAAGTGGCTTCAAAGTCATCCACCATAATTATGGTGACACTGCTCCAGATGACGATTGATGAGATCGACCGACCAAAAATGCAGATAGGGACAATGTATCTCACGCTACTTGGTGGGATATGAGATGGGTAATACTTGGCCAGAGTTCTATTCATTGCAGACATGTTTGATTTGAACATTCGCCTCCTCCCTCTAGCCGCCCTGATTGAACAGTTGAGTCGGCATTTGGGTTTCAAGGCAATCATTTCATCTTCGAACTTGTCACTTGGGTCGTAATTAAGACGGAACAAATCCAAAACAAGGAAGGCCCCTAAAAATAGAATCTGTAAGGACACCAAACCAGCCCCGAGCGCTGCTACTCCATGCACGCCATAGCTTTGGTATAAAAAACTTGCCCCAATGAAGGATCCGATTCTTGCCATCTTCGCCATGAGAAAGTGCAATTTCAGCTCTGATCCCATAGCTTTGATATCATCTTTGTGCTGATCTCTCACAAACATCTGCATTCCGCCAA
>Ga0306864_1000821_pt1 | contig 13653 bp, 5 predicted proteins | sample AntRauTorckE5430_FD_190448 | JGI IMG/M metagenome (GOLD analysis project Ga0306864, IMG submission 190448) | Saline lake microbial communities from Rauer Islands, Antarctica - Metagenome Torckler E5 #430 (v2) (version 2) | ecosystem: Environmental > Aquatic > Non-marine Saline and Alkaline >...
GTCAATGGTGGCGCAGGCAGATGCATCCATCATAGCCGTCGCTTCGTATGTCCATGCATTGATACATAGACGAGTAGGATTTGCCCTAAGGTGAAAACGCAATGATAGGTTATCAAAATGCACATTATTGGGCAAATGCTGCAGATGCAAGGATTGCCTCTCTTCCAAGGAGTAATACATCCAGTAATTTATCGGCCATTGTAAAGATATCAAAGGGTTTTTTGGTTCAGAAGTGGAGTCTTGGTGTCAACAACGATTGAATGAAATTGATGGGTATTGGGATCCGAGGGCTCTTCATGAATTATCTACTATATCTAAAGATCAAAATTAATTCAAGGAACTCAAAGAATCCGCGTCGTTGGTATGTAAATTAGAGTTGCGTGTGCTGATGAATTGTTTCTTGGACCGTGTAGGATATGATAGCCAGGAATTACCAGGATCGTCAGAAAAGATCACGTCCCATCCGTAAGCAAGTGATAGCACGACATTAGAACTAGACTTGGATGAAAATTTGGTGCCAAGTGTTGCAAATAATGTTTCCTCTGCTCACATTGGAGCATAATAGTATCACTCTTCGAAAGATTCTTAAGTCGCTGGATGATCAGGATAAAATACGTGCTTCTCGCTTAGCTGCAGCTGGTTGAGCATGCCGATAGCTTGGTTGTCCTGCTGTCAAGATAGTGCGCAGCGATATGGATTGTGGCAATGATTTAAAATTACATATTGTTATTCCAGTAGATGAGTCAGAAGGGAGTGCTCTTGAATTTGGATTCCCGTTATTATCTGGGGGGGACCTCATTTGCATCTTAAGCAAGTGATGATTCTGACAATTTGAGTGGTGCGAAGAGTTTTCTTTCCTGTAGTCCATCAGAACGCTAACTTCTGTATTACAATGGTCAAAGGGTACTGTTCATAATAAGTCTGATCCATAGATTCTTACTGAAAACGACAACAATTTAAAGTAAAAAACTTTGCACTTCATCTCATTTACCCACGACTAGTCATCACTAGCTCAAAAAATACAGATATATTAATCAATAATGATGATTTAGAAAAGTTCTTGTACTATATTGATTTATGTGTATGCAAATACGATGAGGTATGAAACAATGATTCCCATCATCCAATTTGTGCAAAGAAAAGATCTACATGATAGAACTTCACTCATTTGTATTGTACCTGAGATACCCTGTTGTCTTCAAGGTAGGCAGAGCCTCGAATGTAAAACCTTCTGGTACGGATGCCGCCCGGGCCACTCTCTGCAACCACATCGCAATAGTTGATAACGCATCGCACGCAACAAACTGAATATCCTGCGAGTATTCAGTATTATTTGCGACGCTGACAAGGACTCTCACAACATTCTCACAATTCACTACTTGAACAACAGTGACTGGATCTATGCACAAATTACCTATCGTAGATATTGCGGCTTCGTGCTCTTCAACAAAGTCGAGCCTTTCGGCTGACACGCAGAGCACATGCAGTAGATCATTATTCCCGAAATACTTTGAAGAATGGGCAGTGATATTCTGCATCGCACGCAATGTCCACATGCGATCAGTTTCACTCACAGACAGTCCACACATATACAGTGCTTTCTGTATTTCATGGCTCTGTGCCATTACATCATTGTTTCCGGGGAACCGTGTGAGATGACTGAGGGCCTCCATACACCTCGAATGAACTGGGTCTTCTAGGTCTTGGCTGCAATTAGCGAGGGTGTTTAGAATGAACTCGTCGTTACACATTTTCACCTGTTCGTCACAAAAGAGAAACAAATATGCACTGTTAGAGAGATATTGTGTACAAATGTTTGACATAAATACGAATGGCTTCACAATCCTTACCGAAACTGTACACTGCTTTGACAGATGTAACAGGGCTGCACACGCATTCAATCGTGTTGACGATGCGATCTTTCTTTCAGCTGTCATCTTTGTCTTAGATGCCGGTACCTTTCCTTCGCTGTCAGCAGTACCTCCAAGACCAGTTTCTTTCAAGGTAGCAAGCAGTTTCACTAGCACTCCAATTAGTCCATCTTTGTCTGCAAGAATATCCCTGTTTTCTTCTGTCTTTGCTAACGCTGCAATAGCGCTGCAAGAATGCAAGCGTTCCTCACCATCAGTGTTCTTGAGGGTGTCAAAGAGTAGGTCGAGGAGGCCATCATGCTCACAAATTGCCCTTCGGTTTTCTTTTCCTTGGCATATTAGGGCTATCGCAGTAAGTGCGCGATTCTTTGTTGAAATTATCAATTCAGCGTCTGAGCCCTTGGCTTCTATCTTGGAAACGTATAGAAGAGAATCCATCAGGCCTAAGGTACTCCCCAGCATGGTAACGTTCTTCTTCTGTGAAGCCATGAGCTTAAGAGTACCAGACGCATTACTTCGACGAGAAGCTGAATCGCTCTTCAGAGCTTCCATGAGGTCCTGAACCTGTGGCTGAGGGGTCGCATACTCGACTTCGAGTGCCTTTCTTCTCGTTGTATGCTTCTTCAAAATATCATCACTTTTCACAGGTTCACAAGTAGAAATGGTCGGAACAGGATTCTTGAATGTAACAGGGCTGTCTGAGAAAGTGTTACCATCATCAAGAGCATAGATAGCTTCTATAATGCCAGCTTTCAGCACGGAGATAGCAGCTTCAATAGATTGTGGAGCGTCGCTCGATACAGCAACAGCTTCCGGACGAGCAATTCCAACAGGTTGAAGCTTTCCATTCGAATCTGATACCACATTAGAGTCACCTGATGGCGGTGTATCATCTTCTAGAGATGAAAGCATCTTATCCTTACCATCTGATTCAACAAACCATGATCGTGTAGTGATGCTTGTGAGCTTCCGTTTTTGTGTTTGTGAGGGAAGAGTATAATCCTTTTGCTGCCTTACGTCTAATGATATCATGTCAATCTCATTCTCTTGTTTAGCTGCATCGAAGTACCATTTTCGATATAGCTTGGAATCGTGATTCTTCAAGTCGTTGGATTGATCTGGGATGCTCCACCAAATGTTATCATGTTGTCCAATGCTCCTCTTCTTCGTCTGGTCAGATGAGGTATTGTGAGCATTCATGTGAAGAGATACTTCACTCTGCTGAAGCTGGTCTAAGTACCATTTCGATTTAATCGCTGCTATTGAAGGTGTTGAATCAACCTGACCATCTTCCTTGTCACGACTATCTTCATTGCCATTATCAGAGCATTCTTTGATTTCGTCAGATGACCACCATGTCGAGGAACCCTTGTGAACGATGATAGATTTGTGCCTGTTTGTTTCATCGGTGACACGTCCACTACCTGCATACCCATCTGCAAGCTTCTCACCAGCAGCAGCAGCTGCAAAATTGTCAAACATGGCAGTAGCAATACGGGTAGTTTCTGCTTTTTCAATTTTTGCAGCTTCCACTGCTTTGATTCTCGCAGCCTCTTTTTCAGCTTCAAAACGAAGACGTTCCTCTTCTTCTACCTTCAATCTCAGTGTCTCTGCAGCTGTAACGCGTCTACGCTCTTGTTCTTCTGCCTCCAACCTGAATGCTTCTTCAGCTTCAAAACGCAGATGCTGTTCTTCCTCTCCTTTCAATCTACGAGCTTCTTTTGCTTCAAAACGGAGCCGTTTCTCTTCCTGTCCATTGAATCTGAATGATTCTTCAGTTTCATTATTTACATTCTCATTTTCCTCATTTCTTACCTCATTTTTCTGTTGTGCGTCAATGAGGACACTTTCTTCTTCATTCATTGTTGATGCATCGGTTGCCTCTGTTGCTTCATCTTCAAAATGCATTAGCATTTCTTTCTCTACTTTCAATTTACTTTCTTCTATTACTTCATTTTTTATTCCTGCGACTTCCTCCTTCACTTTAAATTCAAATTCTTTTTCTTGATCAAAATATTTATGCTTCTTCTTTTTCAATCTCAATTTCAATTCACCTCTAGCTTCTGCTTCATTGATTTTTTGATCTTCCTCCACTTTAAATTCAAGTTGTTCTTTTCTATCATCAAAAGCTCCAAAATTTGAACCATTTTCGTGCTCCCCTACGTGCTCATATTCTTCTTTTGCTTCAAAGTGAGGACCTTCCTCTGCATCCATTTTAAATCTGTCCGCTTCTTCATTTTTAATGGCAATGTTCATTATTTGAACAGCGACACTTCAAATCTTATAAGTTATGCGTGCTGATGCGTGTATGGTACAGAATTATCAATTTACAGCTATTATTGGATTGAGTATTGCTGGTGATTACTACGACGGCACTTTTTACGACATTTGAACGGCCCCTCACCTCGCCGAATTTGATTAACCCTGTGGCTGCTATTGTAGCTTGAAATTTCACATATCTAAAATGTTAACGGTAATAATTCAAAAATGAGCTCAAAAACGCTTTCATGCGTCGAAAACTGTAAAACAAGAAACAAGGAAAGAAAATCAAGTTAGCCCAGGTTAGCCCAATCTTTTGATTCGATTCCACAAAACTCGTGAAAGCCTACACACTCAGATGGAAACCGATCGAACATTCATCGAATATGAATCACGAATTCGACCGTCAGAATACTATACAGAACGAAAAAGTAATTCCAATTTGGTAACTCGAAAAGATGTGAATCGACTCCTCAAGTCGTGTCGAGTTGACAAAGATCCACTCGTTCACTGGATAAAATACATTGCATACGTGAAGGAGAGATATCCCTTTGAAGAAGAAACAATATGGAGGATTAACCACAGGTGTGTTTGCACTCTGGTGTATCATGATCAGTACAAATTTGATCAACGATTCGTGCGCATTTGTGTTATTTATGCTGATCACTGTCAAGATTCATTGAAAAGGTTTCAATACCTTTACAAAATGGAAGTTGGTTTATCAATGGCGATGATGTGGATGTCGTGGGCGTGGGTAGCTGAGAAACGCGGGGATTATTCCTTGGCTAGAGATATTTTTCGAAAGGCATTGGAGAGGAAAGCCAAGCCGATGAATGTAGTTCAAGAACGATTCAAGACATTTCTACGGCGAATGAAGCGACGAGACGAAGAACTCAGTGCGCTAAATGACACAGAGGTCAATGAAATCGATCTTTCTAAAAGTTCTAAAGGTGCAGAGAGACCAAGTGAAAATAGTAAAAACACAACATCTGCTAGGAAGTCTCAAAATAAGGTGAGTACAGTACAACGTTCAGTAACTTGCTACTAGTCGTAAGTTGTTTAAATGTGGATGATTTTTGTCTAACCTTTATATCATTCCTACACAGTTGTCTGCTCAGGATCGGCAACAGACCAAACAGGAATCTCAGTCTTTGGAAATGGGTTCGATAAACCGACAAACTTCCAAACGACAGAAGGTCAGGCTACAATGCGATTCAAATACATTTCGAGACGTGTCAAACAATAAATCTAATGAATCTAGTGATACAAAGAAGCAGTATCCCAAAGTAAAGCAGAAATGTCAATTGCTTGGGTTCAAGAGAATATTAGTGGCTAGAGACGATTCTGGAATCGAAACGTGTTTTGAGAGGGAAAGGGCAAGGATGGGGAGATACTCCCAATGCAATACAGAAAACTTCAATACGTTGTTACATCAAGATGGCCTCGATTATAATATTCGTCATCATCAAGATACCGAGAATGCTATAAAGGTGCTAACAAGTAGGCAATGGCACGAATCGACAATAGGAGCAGTTCACTGGCAATTTGACCAACAGTTGCCGCGATGTCTTGCTAAACCTACCAAAAGGGGAGGTTCGTTTGCTTTAGATGGATTTGAATACAATGTTTTGCACAAACTTGGTAGTGGAGCGTATGGGACTGTGTTCCTCTGCGAACCAAAAAACCACGACAAGCAGAATGATGAAGATGAAAAGTTTGCCTTGAAAGTACAAATTCCTGTTGGTTGCCTTGCATGGGAGTTCAAGGTGCTGGAGAAACTCAAAGCTCGCGCAGACGATAATGACATGTTTCCAGAAGCTTCGTCAATCAATTTCTTTTCGGATGGTGGTGCGATACAAATGACAGCGGGATCTGAGTCAGGATTCAATCTACTTGATGTAGTCAACCTGTACAAAGGAAACGTTCCGGAACTCATTGCAATTTATTACACTCATAGAATGCTTTGCACGTTAGAGGAGTTGCACCTTCATAGAAAGTTCTTGGTGAGTTCTGTATTCTCCGTTCCAACTCAATATGATTCTCCCTTGTAGGACTAACCTTGTTGGAACCCAAAGCACGCTGACGTGAAACCTGACAACTGGATTGTTCGCCACGATCCTGATAATATCAGACTTGATGCTTATTGATTTTGGTCGAGCAATAGAACTAACTGATGACACAATTCAAAAAGGGTTTCGTGGTAGGGTGGCGGCTGATGACCTTGAATGTGTCGCAATGAGGAATGAACAGAGATGGTGCTTTGATATTGACTGCTTTGGTCTATGTGTATGTTCTCATACTCTCCTCTTCGGTACCTATATGGAACTTGTACAGACAAAAGGAAAGAAATGGATTCTAAAAGAACCTCTACGGCGATACTGGCAGACTCCATTGTGGCGATTGTTGTTTGATTCCTTTATTAACGCTAAGGCTCATGACCTTCGCTCGTATACCAAAACGTTGAGTGGCATCAAGCAAGCATTTGAGATGCATCTAGCTTTCAAGTCAAGGGAATTGAATCAAATGTTATTGAATCTGAACACATTGCTACCCAGTCGCAAGATTTGAATAAAAATACACCTATCTTAGAAATGTTATTTGAATCCGGCACCTCTTGTGAGGACCATTTACTATGAAGCTAGTTGTAAAGAAATATAAAATATCATGCCTGTGTAAATATTGAAGCTACCAGGTGAAATATTTACATGTTGATGATCACTACGATATTAATTTTACTCATAGCAGCTGAAAGAATTATCAGGTAGAGTGTCACAGATGATTGGTCATTAAATAATATTTAGAGAGATCCAGGCACAAGTTTTGCGTTGATGCAAGTAGAACAGAAGAGAAACTTAAAAGAAGAGGACGACGACTCCTCTCCTTTTTCTGATAAATATGTGAAACAATTCATAGTTTGAAGTCAATAAATATTCATCTCGTGAAATGCATTTGTTCGTGTTTCTACTTAATGCCTAAGTCCAAGAACAATCAGTTGTAAGGTAGACTAAAAAGAACTTTTTTATAATAAACTTGAACAACACTATCGTAATGGATACGACAAACAAACATAATCATAATACAATATTAATCACCTACACATATTGGGATGCAAATATTATATGTCGTCATTGACAAACGAAAATGGAACTTCACTCATTTGTATTGTACCTGAGATACCCTGTTGTCTTCAAGGTAGGCAGAGCCTCGAATGTAAAACCTTCTGGTACGGATGCCGCCCGGGCCACTCTCTGCAACCACATCGCAATAGTTGATAACGCATCGCACGCAACAAACTGAATATCCTGCGAGTATTCAGTATTATTTGCGACGCTGACAAGGACTCTCACAACATTCTCACAATTCACTACTTGAACAACAGTGACTGGATCTATGCACAAATTACCTATCGTAGATATTGCGGCTTCGTGCTCTTCAACAAAGTCGAGCCTTTCGGCTGACACGCAGAGCACATGCAGTAGATCATTATTCCCGAAATACTTTGAAGAATGGGCAGTGATATTCTGCATCGCACGCAATGTCCACATGCGATCAGTTTCACTCACAGACAGTCCACACATATACAGTGCTTTCTGTATTTCATGGCTCTGTGCCATTACATCATTGTTTCCGGGGAACCGTGTGAGATGACTGAGGGCCTCCATACACCTCGAATGAACTGGGTCTTCTAGGTCTTGGCTGCAATTAGCGAGGGTGTTTAGAATGAACTCGTCGTTACACATTTTCACCTGTTCGTCACAAAAGAGAAACAAATATGCACTGTTAGAGAGATATTGTGTACAAATGTTTGACATAAATACGAATGGCTTCACAATCCTTACCGAAACTGTACACTGCTTTGACAGATGTAACAGGGCTGCACACGCATTCAATCGTGTTGACGATGCGATCTTTCTTTCAGCTGTCATCTTTGTCTTAGATGCCGGTACCTTTCCTTCGCTGTCAGCAGTACCTCCAAGACCAGTTTCTTTCAAGGTAGCAAGCAGTTTCACTAGCACTCCAATTAGTCCATCTTTGTCTGCAAGAATATCCCTGTTTTCTTCTGTCTTTGCTAACGCTGCAATAGCGCTGCAAGAATGCAAGCGTTCCTCACCATCAGTGTTCTTGAGGGTGTCAAAGAGTAGGTCGAGGAGGCCATCATGCTCACAAATTGCCCTTCGGTTTTCTTTTCCTTGGCATATTAGGGCTATCGCAGTAAGTGCGCGATTCTTTGTTGAAATTATCAATTCAGCGTCTGAGCCCTTGGCTTCTATCTTGGAAACGTATAGAAGAGAATCCATCAGGCCTAAGGTACTCCCCAGCATGGTAACGTTCTTCTTCTGTGAAGCCATGAGCTTAAGAGTACCAGACGCATTACTTCGACGAGAAGCTGAATCGCTCTTCAGAGCTTCCATGAGGTCCTGAACCTGTGGCTGAGGGGTCGCATACTCGACTTCGAGTGCCTTTCTTCTCGTTGTATGCTTCTTCAAAATATCATCACTTTTCACAGGTTCACAAGTAGAAATGGTCGGAACAGGATTCTTGAATGTAACAGGGCTGTCTGAGAAAGTGTTACCATCATCAAGAGCATAGATAGCTTCTATAATGCCAGCTTTCAGCACGGAGATAGCAGCTTCAATAGATTGTGGAGCGTCGCTCGATACAGCAACAGCTTCCGGACGAGCAATTCCAACAGGTTGAAGCTTTCCATTCGAATCTGATACCACATTAGAGTCACCTGATGGCGGTGTATCATCTTCTAGAGATGAAAGCATCTTATCCTTACCATCTGATTCAACAAACCATGATCGTGTAGTGATGCTTGTGAGCTTCCGTTTTTGTGTTTGTGAGGGAAGAGTATAATCCTTTTGCTGCCTTACGTCTAATGATATCATGTCAATCTCATTCTCTTGTTTAGCTGCATCGAAGTACCATTTTCGATATAGCTTGGAATCGTGATTCTTCAAGTCGTTGGATTGATCTGGGATGCTCCACCAAATGTTATCATGTTGTCCAATGCTCCTCTTCTTCGTCTGGTCAGATGAGGTATTGTGAGCATTCATGTGAAGAGATACTTCACTCTGCTGAAGCTGGTCTAAGTACCATTTCGATTTAATCGCTGCTATTGAAGGTGTTGAATCAACCTGACCATCTTCCTTGTCACGACTATCTTCATTGCCATTATCAGAGCATTCTTTGATTTCGTCAGATGACCACCATGTCGAGGAACCCTTGTGAACGATGATAGATTTGTGCCTGTTTGTTTCATCGGTGACACGTCCACTACCTGCATACCCATCTGCAAGCTTCTCACCAGCAGCAGCAGCTGCAAAATTGTCAAACATGGCAGTAGCAATACGGGTAGTTTCTGCTTTTTCAATTTTTGCAGCTTCCACTGCTTTGATTCTCGCAGCCTCTTTTTCAGCTTCAAAACGAAGACGTTCCTCTTCTTCTACCTTCAATCTCAGTGTCTCTGCAGCTGTAACGCGTCTACGCTCTTGTTCTTCTGCCTCCAACCTGAATGCTTCTTCAGCTTCAAAACGCAGATGCTGTTCTTCCTCTCCTTTCAATCTACGAGCTTCTTTTGCTTCAAAACGGAGCCGTTTCTCTTCCTGTCCATTGAATCTGAATGATTCTTCAGTTTCATTATTTACATTCTCATTTTCCTCATTTCTTACCTCATTTTTCTGTTGTGCGTCAATGAGGACACTTTCTTCTTCATTCATTGTTGATGCATCGGTTGCCTCTGTTGCTTCATCTTCAAAATGCATTAGCATTTCTTTCTCTACTTTCAATTTACTTTCTTCTATTACTTCATTTTTTATTCCTGCGACTTCCTCCTTCACTTTAAATTCAAATTCTTTTTCTTGATCAAAATATTTATGCTTCTTCTTTTTCAATCTCAATTTCAATTCACCTCTAGCTTCTGCTTCATTGATTTTTTGATCTTCCTCCACTTTAAATTCAAGTTGTTCTTTTCTATCATCAAAAGCTCCAAAATTTGAACCATTTTCGTGCTCCCCTACGTGCTCATATTCTTCTTTTGCTTCAAAGTGAGGACCTTCCTCTGCATCCATTTTAAATCTGTCCGCTTCTTCATTTTTAATGGCAATGTTCATTATTTGAACAGCGACACTTCAAATCTTATAAGTTATGCGTGCTGATGCGTGTATGGTACAGAATTATCAATTTACAGCTATTATTGGATTGAGTATTGCTGGTGATTACTACGACGGCACTTTTTACGACATTTGAACGGCCCCTCACCTCGCCGAATTTGATTAACCCTGTGGCTGCTATTGTAGCTTGAAATTTCACATATCTAAAATGTTAACGGTAATAATTCAAAAATGAGCTCAAAAACGCTTTCATGCGTCGAAAACTGTAAAACAAGAAACAAGGAAAGAAAATCAAGTTAGCCCAGGTTAGCCCAATCTTTTGATTCGATTCCACAAAACTCGTGAAAGCCTACACACTCAGATGGAAACCGATCGAACATTCATCGAATATGAATCACGAATTCGACCGTCAGAATACTATACAGAACGAAAAAGTAATTCCAATTTGGTAACTCGAAAAGATGTGAATCGACTCCTCAAGTCGTGTCGAGTTGACAAAGATCCACTCGTTCACTGGATAAAATACATTGCATACGTGAAGGAGAGATATCCCTTTGAAGAAGAAACAATATGGAGGATTAACCACAGGTGTGTTTGCACTCTGGTGTATCATGATCAGTACAAATTTGATCAACGATTCGTGCGCATTTGTGTTATTTATGCTGATCACTGTCAAGATTCATTGAAAAGGTTTCAATACCTTTACAAAATGGAAGTTGGTTTATCAATGGCGATGATGTGGATGTCGTGGGCGTGGGTAGCTGAGAAACGCGGGGATTATTCCTTGGCTAGAGATATTTTTCGAAAGGCATTGGAGAGGAAAGCCAAGCCGATGAATGTAGTTCAAGAACGATTCAAGACATTTCTACGGCGAATGAAGCGACGAGACGAAGAACTCAGTGCGCTAAATGACACAGAGGTCAATGAAATCGATCTTTCTAAAAGTTCTAAAGGTGCAGAGAGACCAAGTGAAAATAGTAAAAACACAACATCTGCTAGGAAGTCTCAAAATAAGGTGAGTACAGTACAACGTTCAGTAACTTGCTACTAGTCGTAAGTTGTTTAAATGTGGATGATTTTTGTCTAACCTTTATATCATTCCTACACAGTTGTCTGCTCAGGATCGGCAACAGACCAAACAGGAATCTCAGTCTTTGGAAATGGGTTCGATAAACCGACAAACTTCCAAACGACAGAAGGTCAGGCTACAATGCGATTCAAATACATTTCGAGACGTGTCAAACAATAAATCTAATGAATCTAGTGATACAAAGAAGCAGTATCCCAAAGTAAAGCAGAAATGTCAATTGCTTGGGTTCAAGAGAATATTAGTGGCTAGAGACGATTCTGGAATCGAAACGTGTTTTGAGAGGGAAAGGGCAAGGATGGGGAGATACTCCCAATGCAATACAGAAAACTTCAATACGTTGTTACATCAAGATGGCCTCGATTATAATATTCGTCATCATCAAGATACCGAGAATGCTATAAAGGTGCTAACAAGTAGGCAATGGCACGAATCGACAATAGGAGCAGTTCACTGGCAATTTGACCAACAGTTGCCGCGATGTCTTGCTAAACCTACCAAAAGGGGAGGTTCGTTTGCTTTAGATGGATTTGAATACAATGTTTTGCACAAACTTGGTAGTGGAGCGTATGGGACTGTGTTCCTCTGCGAACCAAAAAACCACGACAAGCAGAATGATGAAGATGAAAAGTTTGCCTTGAAAGTACAAATTCCTGTTGGTTGCCTTGCATGGGAGTTCAAGGTGCTGGAGAAACTCAAAGCTCGCGCAGACGATAATGACATGTTTCCAGAAGCTTCGTCAATCAATTTCTTTTCGGATGGTGGTGCGATACAAATGACAGCGGGATCTGAGTCAGGATTCAATCTACTTGATGTAGTCAACCTGTACAAAGGAAACGTTCCGGAACTCATTGCAATTTATTACACTCATAGAATGCTTTGCACGTTAGAGGAGTTGCACCTTCATAGAAAGTTCTTGGTGAGTTCTGTATTCTCCGTTCCAACTCAATATGATTCTCCCTTGTAGGACTAACCTTGTTGGAACCCAAAGCACGCTGACGTGAAACCTGACAACTGGATTGTTCGCCACGATCCTGATAATATCAGACTTGATGCTTATTGATTTTGGTCGAGCAATAGAACTAACTGATGACACAATTCAAAAAGGGTTTCGTGGTAGGGTGGCGGCTGATGACCTTGAATGTGTCGCAATGAGGAATGAACAGAGATGGTGCTTTGATATTGACTGCTTTGGTCTATGTGTATGTTCTCATACTCTCCTCTTCGGTACCTATATGGAACTTGTACAGACAAAAGGAAAGAAATGGATTCTAAAAGAACCTCTACGGCGATACTGGCAGACTCCATTGTGGCGATTGTTGTTTGATTCCTTTATTAACGCTAAGGCTCATGACCTTCGCTCGTATACCAAAACGTTGAGTGGCATCAAGCAAGCATTTGAGATGCATCTAGCTTTCAAGTCAAGGGAATTGAATCAAATGTTATTGAATCTGAACACATTGCTACCCAGTCGCAAGATTTGAATAAAAATACACCTATCTTAGAAATGTTATTTGAATCCGGCACCTCTTGTGAGGACCATTTACTATGAAGCTAGTTGTAAAGAAATATAAAATATCATGCCTGTGTAAATATTGAAGCTACCAGGTGAAATATTTACATGTTGATGATCACTACGATATTAATTTTACTCATAGCAGCTGAAAGAATTATCAGGTAGAGTGTCACAGATGATTGGTCATTAAATAATATTTAGAGAGATCCAGGCACAAGTTTTGCGTTGATGCAAGTAGAACAGAAGAGAAACTTAAACGAAGAGGACGACGACTCCTCTCCTTTTTCTGATAAATATGTGAAACAATTCATAGTTTGAAGTCAATAAATATTCATCTCGTGAAATGCAATTTGTTCGTGTTTCTACTTAATGCCTATCAGTTGTAACGTAGGCTAAAAAGAACTTTTTTATAATAAACTTGCACAACACTATCGTAATGGATACGACAAACACACATAATCATAATACAATATTAATCACCTACACATATTGGGATGCAAATATTATATGTCGTCATTGACAAACAAAAATAGAACTTCACTCATTTGTATTGTACCTCAGATACCCTGTTGTCTTCAAGGTAGGCAGAGCCTCATAAGTAAAACCTTCTGGTACGGATGCCGCCCGGGCCACTCTCTGCAACCACATCGCAATAGTTGATAACGCATCGCACGCAACAAATTGAATATCCTGCGAGTATTCAGTATTATTTGCGACGCTGACAAGGACTCTCACAACATTCTCACAATTCACTACTTGAACAACAGTGACTGGATCTATGCACAAATTACCTATCGTAGATAT
>Ga0306864_1000822_pt1 | contig 13639 bp, 9 predicted proteins | sample AntRauTorckE5430_FD_190448 | JGI IMG/M metagenome (GOLD analysis project Ga0306864, IMG submission 190448) | Saline lake microbial communities from Rauer Islands, Antarctica - Metagenome Torckler E5 #430 (v2) (version 2) | ecosystem: Environmental > Aquatic > Non-marine Saline and Alkaline >...
ACAAGATCCTCCACTTCTAGTACACAATGGGTTGGCACCAGCAAAAGAATAATCTGTACCATTCACAGTAGCGACTTCCGTTGCAATCTTGCCATGCATTTTCATAGCATCCTCAAGTCTGGCACTGCATCGCACACGAGCAATATTGATAGCTTCAATATTTGATCAATATTTATTTATGACATACATACGCACTGATACATTGTTTTTATCCTCTCATTACCGAAAATGATGTCATCATTATCAAATGATGTCATCACTATCATTTGAGGCCTTAAATATTTATGTAGATGATACATATATAATTATGGACAACATATATACTTATGACTCACAAATATATTTTCACTATCAATCTATAATCAACGCATAAGATCCATATGTATCGATCAAACCATATTGAACTCAACTAATTCACAATGATATCATCAAATCCACATTGATATTATCAAATTTATATGTAAGATATACATATACATTCACCTTGTCCATTTATTACTAAGTCACGCATGCATCTACATTCACATTCTTCATAATATATGTAAGTATCGAATACTAAATGTAGTAGGTGAATGCATAAGGATGTGTTTATTGTTATATTTATCCAATCATTTTACTTTTATCAGAATGAAAGACCACATTCTGCTTGTACATTTCTTATTACCGTCTCGTCTTCTTCACTGCCTGTAATCGAACTAGTATTATCTCCATCTTCATTTCCATTCATCATATTCTTGTAACTCGTACACGTCTTTGCCTCCATCTCTTCTCTTCCTTGCCGTTTGGCCCTAACCATGGTCACAAATTCATTATACTTTGTAACACCCTGAACCGACCATCCCCTTTTCAAACCTTCCCTGTTTCCAATTTTTATTTTGTAGCATGTATACTTGGTTACATGTTGTTGTGGTACTGTATCAGTGTCTTGAGCAGGAACGTTATGCAGAGTATGCCAAGCTTCACAACTATTGTCGAGAAGGGCTAACGCCAAAGCTTCATCGTATATAGTGAATATACCACTAACGACGTTCCTAGCTCTATTCAACCGCCAAGTCCCTTTTGTAATTACGGTAGACATTGCAAAATGAACAAAAGCTCTGAACTCATCTAAATCAGCATAGATTTTTTCATATTGATTTTCCCGGGCATGAATCATCATGGAATTGAGCGCATCTCCGAGACTTTTTGAAAAGTGTCTGTCAATCTCTGATTGTGAGGCATTCTGATTCAGCGGCACTTCAGTTTCATCATCTGCTAGTTTTAAACCTTTTATGTAGAACAATGTAACCAAATTTGTGTTAGGAACAATAGAACGCATATCTTTTTCATCGATTAACGCACGACTTACCTTCCATAATCTGCTTCTTCATCACATTGCTTGCGTTTGATCGATGATTGTCAATTATCGGCTTAACCATGGACCGTATTTCAACCCACTTTTGTCCAAGCTCATCAACATTATCCCTCATTCCTAATTTCCTCATAATAATGTGTGGCACTTTTGCTGTATTACTAATGGATGTCGTGAAGTCTGGCATGTCAAAGGAATTATAACCTTTGTGGCAGTTACTGTCTGTATCTAGAAATTTTACTTTTGGCACAATATGCAGTAATAATACTTCACGTACATTACGTTTCAAAATCTTCATCTCACGCTTCTCTGTTTCTGTCATGCTCTGTCTTCCTGTCACTCTATTACTTTTTGTGTAAATATCTATTAGCTTTTCTTTCTGTGTGTTATTGGAAGTTTCCTGAGTTGAATTTGATTTTGAAGGTTAGTAATATATATTGTTTACAACGCATACAACCCATAGAACACATACTTACAGTCAATGCACTAGCGCTGTCAGATACTAGGGTACTTTGGCCTCCAATTTCCGAGGCCAATGGTGATGCTGCGTCCACTGTCATGCGATATTTTTCAGGATTTTACTTTATGAGATGTAATAGCAACAGCACCCATGTTTCAAACTATGTTTTTTCTCTCTTTTTTTGGCGGTTTTCAATCGTGCGCTGGTTTTCAATCTTGTAGAACAATAGTGTCTTGCTATTTCTTTCAATATTATGACATTTGAAGCATTTGAATATTTTTTCATTAAATTCCATAACCTCATCAACACAGTCTTCCAATAAATAACTCGATCTAGGTACAGTATGTCAGAACAAAGTAACAATGTGTACTACTTATGTAACTCCATGTTGTGTAGAATTCAACATACATCAGCATTCCTTTCTCTGTTTTTTTATAGTACTTCAGTTCAAACAAGTACACAATACGAAATAAATTAATAGTACGAACTCATGTTATTTGGTGTCTACTTAATTTTAATTACGACGCTTCACCGATGGTACTCTCAATTTCGTTTACGACGCTTCTTGGGAGATGACTGTTTCACCGTTGGTACTTTTTCATCAGCCAGACACTCAATTACTGAATTCCAATACATCCAAGCTCACTATAAATACACCAGGGTTTCCCAACTTAAAGCCGCTGTGAAAGACATCATTATTTCCCCCACTTGTGAGGATTTGAAACAGAACACTGTTGGGCATGTATTCATCCGTTTTTTCCACCCACACAATTTCGCGACACATCGTAGTGTGGGATAACAACGTGTAGAAGCGTTTCAATGTCAAACGTTTCTTATTCTTGCAGTCTTCACGTATACATTCCCAAAGGTACCTATCTTTTGTGTCAATCATCCCATCCCTGTCAAATATTGGTAAGATCAAAAGATCGATGATCTTGACCACTACTTTGGTGAGACCCGTTGGAACGATGGAGGTATGATTTATATCTGTCACCTCCCAATATCTTTCTATTGTCATATTTACAGTTGAGATTGTAGCGTTTGTGAATACTATGTCATCTTTGATGCTGTTATTTTTTCAACAGTATTCGATCGATCGCCAATCGCCTTCTTGTTTTTGCTAAATATCTGCTTTTCACTTGCTTTTCTTATTTTCAACCGTTCACTTATGCTAAATTATTCTTATATCTGCTATTCAACGGTTCTTTTAATTTTCAACCGTTCACTTATTCTAAATTATTCTTTTTTTTGAATAAAATAATTTTAATCGTTGTCGTACATACTTGTTCATACTCACAAATTTCTCTGTTTTTATATCTGGTTCATTATTAAAATTGCCAACTCATAATTTTAACAAAATGCCGAAAAGACGTCGCCATCGAAATTCACTTAGATCTTGTCCCTCTTGCAAAAACTTCCGCATAAAGGGATCTATTGATGACATACTTGAACATATGTTAGCAAATAATGATTGTAAAGAAGATATTTGTTGGTGTCCTCATTGTCAATCAAATTTCATCGACATGACCTCCCTTGCCAAGCATATTTTTGCGTCACCACAGTGTTCGTCGGCTGAAAGAATCAGTAACCAACCATCTGATTTAGTTGGCACAGCTACATCCAACAATTCAAGAATTCAATCCATCGTCACCCAGGAGATAGCTCCATCATCTGTCAATAGACACGAACCATCACTCACCTATAATATCAGTCATGCAGAAGTCATCAACACCAGATTGACTCCATTGTCGTCTGCTAATAACCCATTGAATACAAACGGTGCCTTACCTTTGAACGAGAATGAAATTCACGACAACAATGAACAACAACAACTTGATCAAGATCATGACGATAACGAGAATGACGATTACATCTTGCCACTGAACGAGGGTGTTGAATTTGAAAATGAAGAACAATATTTACAATGGGATGATGCTGGAGACGATAATGATAATGATTTTGATAGAAATTTTAACAATTCCGATGAGGAACCTGATGAATTGTCTGTCCACCGTCATGATTTCATCGAGAATCATGGAGATCAAGAATTCCAGCAAGACGAAGAACCGGTGAATCATCACAACATTCTTGACAATCAGCAACCTTCTCTTGTGATATTGGAAATGGGCAGTAATCTAAGAGAAGCTCGAAAGGAATCATTATTCATGCTTCAAACGAGAAAGCAGGAACTCCTCGATCTCTATCTTGTAACAATTGGCAAAGGTTCCAGTTTGACGACCTTCGATGAGACATTGAAATGGTCAAACAGACACAGCAACAACAAGTACCAAGGCCTCAACCGTGCCAATTTCTTGAAAGAAATGGGATCCTTAGCTTATGGATCTACGATGGTAGAAGATTTTCGTCCAAAGAGCAAAGAGATACTCCTGAGCACAGGAAGGAAGACTGTAATTACCCTCTTCAACCTGAACGCGGTAATCACAGATCTACTTTGCAACAGCGATCTAATGAAGAAGGAAAATCTCATTTTTGACTACAATGTTGAATTTAGCGATTGCGTGCAACACCAATCGAATGTATATGGCGATGTTAATACAGGGTCGTGGTGGCGCGATACACAAAATGATATATGCGCAGGTACCGTCAATGGTAAAAGAAAGGTATTATGGCCATTAATTCTCTTTATCGATGGAGTTTGTCATGGTGATTTCCAGAAGTTAAGCCAAGAACCTGTCTTAGCTACTTTTTCAGCCTTCAAGAGAGAAGTCCGAAACAGACCTGAGGCATGGCGCCCATTAGCATATCTTGATTTCAAGGGGAATATGCAAGGTAAAGTTTCAGGTAAACAATCGCTTCAGGAATACAGTGATGTGTTAAAAGAGGTTTTCAAAGAGTTAGCAATTCTACAGAAGCATGGATTTGAATGGAATTTTGAGTTTGAGCATCCGAACGATTCAAATGTCATACTCATGATTCCTATTCAGTTCATCATTGGCGATTGTGAAGGGCATGACAAACTTGTTGGTCGATATGCCTGTCATACAATTGGTGCAAAATGTTTGGTGAGGGATTGTTTTATTCTAACCGAAGAGGCAGCTGATCCCAATCATGTCTGTGTATGGAGAACACCCGAAAATATGGCGGAGCATCTTGTTTCTGATGAAAGATCTCAGCAGACATCATTTCACGTAGTGACTAATCCATTTCACGAGGTCCTGTCATTTGGAACAGATGAACGTGGAATTTATGGTGCAACCATGCCAGAAATATTGCATATGTATAATCAGGGTATTCTTACCTTCATGGCAGATATTATTATACATGACTTGAGCGCTAAAGGTGAGAAAGCGTTGGATTCTGTTTGCGCTCATTTATATCACACAGCCCGAGTACAAAGTTCAAGAGAATTCCCATTGATTGGGGCATTTCGAGAAGGTATCAGCTCCGTAAGCAAACTGAAGGCTGAGGAAAGACTGTCCCGAGTGTTTGTCATATATCAGGCACTCATGTGTTCATCGTTTGTATCCTATCTTCAACGCAATAAAAAACAAGGCAGTGACGATCATTCAATTGAGTATTTTCAATCATTGACATATGTATTGGAAAATGCCATGTGCCTTCATGATTTTCTGAAGAAAGATATCCATGATATTTCCGATTTTCATCATGCTGGAAATGGAGAATCAATAGCTTTGCGGAAGGTCAGGATTTTTATGCAATCTTTGCTGGACGTTCTACCAACAGAAAAAGGCATGGGATGGATGAAAACTAAGTTTCACCAGTTGATACACATTATTTTGAATACGATACGCCATGGATGTGCATGCAATTGGGACGGCGGTCGTCCAGAGTATTTTGGTAAATACTTTGCCAAAAACAATGCAACGCGAACACAGAAGAGGCAAATCAGTTTGGCTTGGCAGACCGCACTTCGGTTTTTTGAACATCATTGTGTATTGGAGGTGGAGAGATTACTTGTGAACTTTGGAAAGTTGACCATCAAAGATACATCATCATATAGCCATCTCTTCGATAGTAAAGAAACAGAAATTGAATTTGCGAACGAGCACATGAGTGCTCCTATTCAGTTTCCAGTTCCAGCAGCACCGATTATCGCCCATTCAGCACAAGGTTCCAGATTTACTTATGGATCAGATGGACTCGATGGTGATTTACACGAGCGTAAACTGAAGTGGGACAATAAAGCACCTTCAAGAGGATTTGACGATAATCTTTTGAGATTTTTGGCCAACCGTCTGTGGTTACATGATAGCGGTGGTGTTATCAGTCAAAATTCTGTAGTAAATGGGTACACAGAATTAAAGTATGGTGATGATTTATTCAGAGCTCATCCTTTGTATCGCAAAAGTGCTGTCTGGAACGATTGGGCAATGATAAGTTGGGCAGGAGGAGATCAATTATTACCAGCGAGAATACTGATGTTCATATCTCTCAAAAATTGTGAAATAGTAGCCAACAATGATGATCCATTTCTAGAAAGGAAAGATTACGCAGTTATTCACTCTGTTGTCGATGATGATTATGTGTATCGTCGAAATGGTAATGGTCAGTATGCACTGAAATCGCGAATTGCTACGAGGCATGTGCTTGAAAGATCATATCGATTAGTTCCAATAGAAGCTATCGCAGGTCCTGCTTATGTATTTGCAAATGATGCTGGAAAAATTGAAGATGAACTACCACCATATGATCATTCTATCATTTGCCTCAAAGATAGATCTTGTTGGAAAGATTCCTTTCTAAGAAATGTTTGAATAATGTTGACGTACATGCATTCTCCCTCTTCGAGTTTACACAAATGAGGCTACAATCGTCAGCTCAAAAATATAAAAATCAATTTCTGAGCCTGAGAAGTGCACCGATGGAAACAAAAATAGACCAGCTCTATCACTGAGTGGATTATGGAACATGTTGGAGTGATTCTTGATTTGGTAGATTCGATTTTGGTACTTCGATCAGCCATTAGGGTCCACAATTCAGGTCGAAATCACCAGGCCAAAAATATAAAAATCAATTTCTGAGCCTGAGAAGTGCACCGATGGAAACAAAAATAGACCAGCTCTATCACTGAGTGGATTATGGAACATGTTGGAGTGATTCTTGATTTGGTAGATTCGATTTTGGTACTTCGATCAGCCATTAGGGTCCACAATTCAGGTCGAAATCGCCAGGCCAAAAATATAAAAATCAATTTCTGAGCCTGAGAAGTGCACCGATGGAAACAAAAATAGACCAGCTCTATCACTGTGTGGATTGTGGAACATGTTGGAGTGATTCTTGATTTGGTAGATTCGATTTTGGTACTTCCATCAGCCATTAGGGTCCAAAATTCAGGTCGAAAAGAAGTGGGTGACGCATAAAAACAATTTAATATTTTAAAAACATGTTGTGAGATGTCCTCTGACCTTTCCCACAGTACTTGATTGTCAACTTTGATTGAGCCCCTTCAGAATCGTTGTAAACATATTTGATTTCTTGACGAGATGTATGCCCACTATCATTTTTGAATAATGAATTTCGGACATAAAGCTTGTCCCCGATGACATTGAATAGATGCTGGTACATGTTGATTTCGTTGTCATAATAATACACATCTGGGTGTTTTTTCAGAGTTGTAGTTTTAACTGCTTCAACAAGCTTCTCTGAGCACAGATAATTCTTGAAGGATTCAGGCCTCTTCGACTTGGCAATTCTGTTCACTTCGCAGAGCATGTTCTCCAAGAAAAATGGACTGAGTTTCGCATATCCAATTCCATTTAATTGTTGGGATACATTCTTGAGAATATCATCGCGTTTAAGATTGGTACCTTTTCGAGGATAGAATGTATCAATGATTTGTGATGGTCCAAAAGTACAAGCCCCAGTTTGGAAAACCTTGAGTAATGCAAGAGGAAATAATCCAGTAAGACAGGCCGCATGTAGAAATTGATGAGACTTGATATGACCGATAGAGTGAATACTCTGGATCTTTGTAATGATAAGTTCGTATGCAATGGTGCTGGTGGAAGCGGTGCCAGACTTCTTAGTAACAGTAGGATTGCTGGATAGTTCCACGATCATGGCCCGAATGTCATCCAGACAATTCTTGATGTGAATGTAACTTGAATCAAATTGATATCTAGGACTCTTGCAACATCCAATCTTTTTACTTGCTTTGAATGTTTTATCAGCGGGGAACAGAAGTAAATGATGATCTCTCCGTTGTTTCATTTCAGTTCCTACCATTGTCTTGAACAAACCAAGCCGGTTGATTCTATCTTTCGAAAGTGTTTTATCTTCAAGTAACTGGAGCCAAGTCCTTGCTAGCGCTGAGGTCCCATTGCTCATTAAACCAAAGTAAATGCAAAAGTCAACAACGTCTACTTTGGTGACAATGAAACCATGGGCATGAAAGGAATGGAAAATGTGAAGGAAAGAGGAATAGTAACCCATCTTGTTGAATGCAGCAGGAAGCTTGAGATGTTTGGTCTCAGGACCGAACCAATCTATTTTATTGAAAGAATCAGCTTTGGTCAGCTTGTGTTGTCTGCTTCGCGCAAGGACAGATGCTTTGTCGTTGAATGCGTCTTCCGATTCCCAGAGAAACCCTTGATAATCGACTTCATAGTCACACAATTGAAGCACCTTGGTACACATTTTAGCAAGCTTGCAAGACTTTGGATCATTGAGGTAAGAATGCTGTATACTCTTCCATTGAGAATGACAGTGCACGGCATCACGGGAATAACTTAAAAAGTTCAGAGAAATCTTGCCATTTGTTGATGAAGGATTGAATCGCTTGATGATATCAGAATCCTCATCATTGGGATTGGATGAGATCTCATTTGGATCAAAGAGCATGCTCAAAGATATGGTGACGTCTAGCTCCCTACAATTTTTGCTATCTTTATGACATAACACAAAATCGTTCTCTCTTCCAGTGAAAGATTCAGCCATATTGGAGGGGTCAATTGACTCTTGAAGGAAGGAAAGTCCATGAGGGTCCAAAAAATCGGCAAAGGATTGGCGAAGCAAAATCCGTTCTTTTCCATAAGCTGTGGTAGGCTCAGTAACAGCGTAGGGTGCCATATCAAATAGTTCCTTAGAAAATTTAAGACAGTGTAGATGAAGCTTGAGGTAGGAGATCCGTTGATTTGGGGTGAGGGAATTTTCTTCAACTTTGAAATTGGGGATTGGCTTGGATTGAGGCAACATGCAATGTCGGGCAAGATACTGAGAATGGGCTGAGGCTGACTGAAGACCGGTACCAACATTTATCACTGAACCTCTGGAGGACTTGGCTTTATTCCCAGATGTGTAGAGACTATCAGCGAAAACCTTTGAATGTTGACGGATAGACTGGTCAAGGTCGTCATCTGAAAGTCTTTGGTAGAAGAAACTAAACATTCTTGACTGAAAGGTTACACATTCGTTAGAAACAAATTGAAACTTGAATTTCTGGTCAGATGACCGCAGCGACTTTATGATGTGTGGAACCAGAATGGTGGGAACAGAGCAATGATCGAGTTTAGCGAAAGATTTTCCAATATAAAATTGCCAGTGCGTGTCAGATCTCTCAAGCAACAGAATTTTTTTGATGACAGAATGATGGGGATGCTTGCGATTGGTATCGTTGCTAGTGGAATCGAATATTAGAAAGGTTTGTTGCTCAAAGGAACAGCTTCTGTCCGTTACAACCTTCTGTGATTGAGCCATGATATCATCAAACACTTTGGTAAAGAGTTAGAACAAGGATTTGTATAAGAAATTTGAAGAAAAGACAAAACATACCTTTAGAGACAGGAGATAATGATGGCAGGGAAGAACAACGATCGCGAAGGTATTCCTCAATTTTTTTGATAGAGGAGATAACACCAAACTCCGCTTTGGTAGTAGAAACAGATTCAGATAATATCTCCAGTGAGCGAGTTCCGTTGTTGATTGAAGATGTATCTTGAACTATTTCAGCATCTCCATCTAATAAGATGGGATGTGACTTTGACAGACGATCTGAAATCTTGGAAGATTCACTCTTGGCTCTGAGACCCAGATTGTCTCCATCATCAGATAAATTATTATCTTCCATTAAACATGTTCCTTTATTGAGCGAGTCGGACTTGTACGAAGGAGAATCATATGAATCCTCTACTACGGCATCACAAACATACGTCTCGGAATTCATGCCATTGGAACGAAAACTATCGTCTGATGCTGAAATCATACTAGGATCAATATCTGTTTCAACCATGCGAGGAAATCCACCGCTTTTCTTTCCAAGAGGAATATCGTCTGTATGGGATGGGCCCGTTAAAGAACGCTTCTTGGTGTTGGGATTGGCATCGTTGGCTAGTATGAAGGAGAAACAAAGATTATTAAATGAGTATTCGACAAAAGAAAATGATGGAAGATCGAAACTTTATTGACATATCACATACCAATGAAATTGTTTAAACTAGGGGTTGAATGCTGAATAACATTCCAAGCAAAATTACTAGTAGAGTTGAACAAATCACTGTATTCGGATGATGAAAATTGTTGACCACTCTTGATTGCATCGCCAAGAGAGTTCAGTAATAATGTTTGATTCGACATGTGTTGTTGAGCGATTGATTGATTGAACTTTAGAGACTGGTAGGTGGTGGCAGCAGTAGGAGGGGCATCTGTAGGTAAATTTTCCATGATAACAAAGTAGTTGACTTGCTTGTGTGATGAATGTATGATGATTATTTGATATCTTTTGTAATTTGTGATGAAAAAATTGGTGAAAAAAAAGTGATATTTTGCGACGTGCACCTAATACCAATGGGGCAGTTATATCAAGAACTTCAAAAGACTTGATTGAGCACCCCTCTTAAAACACAAGACCACCGACAGTTGTATCGTGCACTTCATAAGACTTGAAAGAGCAGCTCTTTCAGCGCTCACAACAGACAATGAGTAAAAAAAAAAAATACCATCTCACTACAATCTAACAGACTATCACTTGGCATGTCTTCTTCTAATTCTGCCGCTTCCAACAAACCCTTCAAGCACCCTAAAATAGCCGCTTAAAAATGATGTTCAAGAATAAGCAAAGTTTAAATAGTAATTTGTATAACATAATAATATATTGGTTGGATGCATTTAATAGTATGCAAATATTGAATGTATACATTTAAAAGTAGAGTCGCAACAGAAGGAATGTATAGATATGCATGTATATGTAGAGTACACATCTATAAGGATACGTGTCAATGTGAATTTATATTATATAGTTGTATAATGGTTGTTTGCTTTTAATAGTATGCAAATATTGAAGGTATACATGGAAAAGGTGAGTCGCGACAGAAGGAATGTATAGATATGCATGTATATGTAGAGTACACATCTATAAGGATACGTGTCAATGTGAATTTATATTATATAGTTGTATAATGGTTGTTTGCTTTTAATAGTATGCAAATATTGAAGGTATACATGTAAAAACAGTAGATATGCATGTGGATGTATACTATACATGTGAATGTATGTTTTGTACATGTGAATGTATGTTTTCATTATATTTTGTCATAATTGTAGATATAAATGTACAGAATAAATATTAAATTTACGTCATAAATATTCCTCGTGTGCGATGAACGGTATAAGAACGATCAGGCAAGAGAGCAACAACAAACTCCTTTTCCTCGCTGAAAAAGAAGTTGTAGGCAGAAAGCGGACGACGGGGCTCATGAGCAGCAGGCTTGGATTTCCTCTTCTTTCTTGATGTCTGTGGCTGGTCCTCAACAAATTCCTTGTTGTACTTGTTATAATTACCACCATGATCATCATTTGACGGATGAGGGTATTTATAGAAGGCTGGTGTTGTGAAAGAGGAAGTAACTGCCCTACTATTCACAGCATGTTGTTGATATTGTTCCTGCTGCTGCTGGCTATTTATCGCTGAAGGTGGTGGAGGAGCTGTTAAATGATGACAATGGTTGTTGATGGTGCTCGGGGTCGTGGTGTTCTTGTAGTGATTATGGAAGTACAATGGTGCCGACTGTGTTCTTCCCCCTCCATGTTCCTTCTGACCAGAAGAAGTATGCAGATACAGATCAGGACGATGGTAACTATTTTGAATCTTGTAGGGGTTACTGTGCCAGGCATCATTACTACCAGCACTGCTGGCAGACTTACTACTATGATACTGACGAGGGTACTGCTGTTCTTCATTATAGTAGTAGGACGAACCACCACCAGCAGCGCAAGGAACATCAGGATAACAATTGTAATACTGTCTTTCACTGTGAATTCCTGAGATTGGAATGTAGCAAGAGTCATTGGTACTCACAGTATTACTTTGTTGGTGTTCACAATATTGTTTTTCTAGACGATGAGGACGGTTTTCAATACAGTCCCGTCCGTAATTTTCCCAGCAAAACCATCTAGTAGTGCAGGTAGGCTTCTCTTTGTTGTCTTCTTGATCGCATTTTATAGTAAGCGGACTATACCTGCTATCATTCTGCATCATAAAACTTCAGGATTATTAGTTTATGTATCAAATTTCTGGGAAAGGATGAAAGGAGATCGTTTTATCTCTTATGTACAAATTATGTTAATCCTGGGCCTTTTATCTTTTATCAATACCAAGTTTAGTCCAGCAGGCCTTTCGCTATTTATCCGTTACGATTACAATTTTCAAGAATGTTTTCATCATCATCACTACCTGCTCGTACTTGAAGTTGCTTCTTTATCTTTTAGACAAAATGGATCGTAAAAAGTAAAAAATATAGAAGTTTCGATCAACCAATCGAAATCTAGCTAATCATCCTAAAGATGGCGTCAGCTGATGCCAGATCAATGAGCTTCGTGACACTTATTCAATCAGTTCAAGAAAAATAATAGCAATTGACGGTAGTCTCTAGATCATAAATGAAAATGAGATCTAGTTCGTAAATGGACCAGTAAAAGAAATTCCTAAGATCGTCAAAAAGAAAACTTGATATTCGGGAATATACTTTCTATGTTAGTGATTAGTGATCTCCACAACTGAGATGGATTCAACTTCGTCATCTGCTTGCTACTAACATAAATGCTATTTTCACTTTTCTCGACGATGACGTTCTTCATCTCCTACTTGCTCTCTTGTTGCCAGCAACGAAACCATCCTTGATCTTCCTTCGCCAACTCAAAGTAGAGCTTCTTAGTACCTTTGTCAGTAAGACCGCACCATATCATTCCAATAATACTGGCAAGCTTCTGAAAGCTAATCATGTTGCCATGATGGCTCTTCTTGTGCGCCTTCTTGTTCTTTCTGTCGCCTTTTAGATACACGAGGAGGGTCTGTTGGGTTTGTCTTTCAATCTTGTGCCGTAGATAGTGCAAACGAGATCTCTACAGAAATGCAACGTTAAATGTCGACGAGCTAGTCATGAATCTTGTCTATTTCCAATCACACACGACCAACATCTTCATGCTGACGATGAGTGAGAAAATAACTGGGAACGCAATAAAAATGATGTAACAACATCCGCACTACATAGTTCTAAAAGATGCAGTACTAAAAGTACTAGTAACTGAGTCCTGATGCCCGGTAGCGGCGTGATGATCAATTGTAAAGAATGAGATCTATTTCGTTAATAAAACAGTCAAAGACATTACTAAGAACGTCAAAAAAGAAACTTGATATTCGGGAATCTCCTTTTATGGTAGTGTACTCCACAACCGAGATGGACTCAACTTCGTCATCTACCTGTCACTAACAGAATTACTATGTTCACTCTCCTCGACGATGACGTTCTTCATCTGCTTGTTTGTTGCCTACGGAACCGTCCTTGATCTTCCTTCGCCAACTCAAAGTAGCGCTTCTTACCTTCATCAGTAAGACCGCGCCATCTCATCCCAAT
>Ga0306864_1000823_pt1 | contig 13626 bp, 8 predicted proteins | sample AntRauTorckE5430_FD_190448 | JGI IMG/M metagenome (GOLD analysis project Ga0306864, IMG submission 190448) | Saline lake microbial communities from Rauer Islands, Antarctica - Metagenome Torckler E5 #430 (v2) (version 2) | ecosystem: Environmental > Aquatic > Non-marine Saline and Alkaline >...
CCAGAAAACGGACGGCTCCGGCACCGTACTGGACGCTGATGGCGAAATCTCTATGCTCCAGAAGCTGGTCAAGAGCCGGCAGGATAGCCTGGAGATCTACACCAAGCAAAACCGCGAAGACCTCGCCGTCACTGAGCGGGAGGAAATCGAAGTAATCAGCAAGTACCTTCCCGAGCAACTCTCCGAAGACGAGCTAGGCGCCCTCATCGATGGCATCATCTCCAAAACCGGTGCCTCCTCTATGCGTGACATGGGTAAAGTGATGGGAATAGCCAATAATGAAGCTGCTGGGCGGGCGGATGGTAAGACTATTGCGTCCTTGGTTAAGGCTAAACTTGGGTAGGGTCAGTAGTGGGTAGAAAATAGAGGCCAGCGCTGCCGCGTGTTATAGCGGTAATGTTCGCCCCACTCCTGCGGCTTTGCCTTTTGCCACCAAAATTATTCATGAGGGCGAAGCCGCACGAACGAAGTGAGCATTCCCGCTAACACGCGGCAGTACTATCTTCTACTCACTACTTACTACCAACTATGTACTCTCTAATAACCGACAACCCCTACAAGCGCCTCTTAAGCATAGCCTGGGGCTACGCAACGGGAATGCGGGGTAAGTACGTTCTGATTTACGTCATGTTTACCGGTGTGAACGTGCTGATTAGTCTGCAGCCTGTGATCTTTGGCTTGTTCATTAATCATTTGCAGGAAGGCGGAGACAATTTGCTGCAGGGGACCTGGGTCTACCTAGCCCTGTACATGGGCATCATCTTTGCCTATTGGTCCCTACAATGGCCTGCCCGCCTTTTAGAGCGGCGGATGGCCTTCGACATCAGCAAGCGCCTGCTGATGGAGGTTTACGATAAGATAATCCACCTGCCTCTGGCCTGGCACCGCGAACACCACAGCGGAGACACCATCAATCGCGCTCGGAAAGGATACGAGGCGCTCAAAAATTTCTTTGATTACGGGTTTGCGTACTTCCAGACAATCGCCCGAATGGTGATCGCACTGATCGCGCTCTTATGGTTCAGTCCTATATTTGGGATCGTAGCCGTGGTGGCAGCGGTGATCATCTTCGCGGTGGTCCTGGCTTTTGATAAACCCATGATTGAGGCCATCACGGCGACCAACGATAAAGAGAACGAACTGATGGCCGGCTTTTCGGATAAGCTCACGAACATCATTACCGTTGCGACCCTTCGCCTCGGTAAACGTACAGCGGCAGACATCAACGCGCGCATCGACAAGATCTGGCCGCCCTTTTTGCTGGGTACGCGTATCAACGAGCAAAAGTGGTTTTCGATCTCAGTGCTTACCGGGATGATGTACGTCACGATGGTGGGAGGCTATGTTTATGAGAATTACATCCCCGGCGAGGTGTTTTTGGTGGGTGGCTTGGTGACGCTAATAGGGTACGTTAACCAGTTTTCCAATATGCTGAGCGGTTTCACCATGCAGTACGGGCAGATCGTCCGCTACCGGTCTGATCTGGCGGCAATCGACCCCATCGAGGAGGCTTATGAGGAGCTGGCGGTTCCATCCGTAGAAGGAGAGGTGGACCGGGCCTGGGAGAAACTCCGTATCGAAGGACTAAACTTCAGCTACGGAGAGGATGGAGCCGGCATCTTCGATATCAGCCTGAACCTGGACCGGGGCAAGCGGGTTGCCATCATTGGCCCCAGTGGCTCTGGTAAAACGACGACGCTTTACGCCCTTCGTGGTCTTTACCCTCCGGAGAAAATGACCCTGCTCTTTAAGGACCCTGCTTTGCATCCTGCGCCATCGCCCAACTTCTCAGGAAGCCGCGCAGCGAAAAGTGGTATGCCCCCGACGCTTATCTCGGGAGCCGCACCCGCACAACTATTTGAGCAAACCACGCTTATCCCCCAGGCCCCGGAAATCTTTGAGGACACCCTGCACAACAACCTCACGATGGGCCTGGAGCGCTCCGCCGCCGAGCTGGACAGCGCCATCCACCTCGCTGTGCTCAACGACGTAGTGGAACAGGCGGAAAATGGCCTCGAAACCTTCCTGGCCGAAGGCGGGGCCAACCTAAGCGGCGGCCAGCGTCAGCGCCTCAGCATCGCCCGGGGCCTCCTCGCTGCCGATACTTCCACCCTTCTTTTGCTCGACGAGCCTACCAGTAGCCTCGATCCCAGAACAGAAATACTGGCCTACGAACGTATCTTCGCCGCCTTTCCGGATAAAACCATCGTCAGTACGCTTCACCGCCTTCACCTCCTTCGCTTTTTCGACTACATCTACTACATGGAGGACGGGCGCATCGCCTCCGAAGGCACACTGGAGGAACTGTTAGGGAAAAGCGCTGGATTTCGATCAATGTATGCTGAACAGATGGGGGGCGAGTTAGACCATTAGTAAGTTAGTTCGTCAGAACACCCGTAAACCAAATTTCTTTGCCTTGAGCCGTATAGCTCCTGAGGCTAACGCACTAAAGTACTAACGAACTTTTTATGGATTCACTAACCCAAATAGTACTAGGCGCCGCGGTAGGCGAAGCCATCCTCGGTCGCAAAGCGGGTAACCGCGCCATGCTCTGGGGTGGAATTTGCGGCACTTTACCTGACCTAGACGTGTTTGCCAACGCCGTGAGTGACCCCATGAGCGCGCTGGCCTATCACCGGGCGTTTACGCATAGTTTGCCTTTTGCCTTACTTGCCGCACCGCTGGTGGGCCTGGCGTTGCACCGCTTTTACGGGGGTCGTGAGGGGCCGGTAAAAGGATGGTTAGTGTGGCCGGCTTTGCTCGTGGTGTTTTACCTCATGCTCACGGGCGGCAGTCTTCTGATGCCGATCGAGGTGTACGATATTCCGCAAATTACGCTGGCCATTACGGCCGCATTTGCTTGCTTTTTCCTGGTGGTTGGCGGCTTACGCTGGCTGCGGGGCTTTCCGGAAAAGATCGAAAACGTTGGCTGGCGTGGCTGGACGTTGCTGGCTTTAGGCGCCATCGTCACCCACCCTTTGCTCGATTGCTTTACGGCTTATGGCACCCAGTTTTTTCAGCCGTTGGCGGACAGCCGGGTAGCGTGGAACACCATTTCGGTGGCCGACCCAATCTACACCATTCCGTTCCTGGTTTTGCTCATTTGGGCGCGGACGCGGGTGCAAGGCAGTGGATGGAGAGCTAGGTTAAATAAGGCCGGGCTCATCCTGTCGTCCATCTACCTCGCCCTGACCGTCGTGAACTATTTCAATGTGGACAGCGTGATGAAAGCTACCCTAGAGCAGGAAGGCATCGTTGCCGAAAGCCGGGTCGTCTCCCCGAGTATCCTCAACAATATCTTATGGTCTGGTACGGCGAAGGACGCTAAGAAAGACCTCTTCTACTTCAGCCAGTACAGCCTCTTCGACGAGGAGCGCCGCTTCCAGCCTTTCACGGAAATCTCCGGTAACCACGACTGGCTCGCGCCCTACGCCGAAGACCGCGACGTGCGCATAATCCGCTGGTTCACCAAGGAGTATTACGGCGTTTTACCCGGCCGAAAGGAGGGCGGCCTTCAGGTGAACGACCTTCGCTACGGCCTCCTCGATACAGATAATCCGGAAGCGCGCAGCAGCTATATCTTTAGCTGGGAGGTGGATACTACGGTGCATCCCGTACAGGTGCGGCAGGAGAACGCCGGACCTTCGGAGGAGGTGGATATGGGGAGCGTGTTTTCCCGGCTTTGGGAGAGAATATTAGGGAACTAGAGCTGCCCCACTAGCTCTCTAGCTTACTCTTCTTCCGTACGGCCAGCCTCTAACCAAAAGTTATTGACCCCATCGCCGGGAATCAGCCGTATTTCGCGCGCATTGAGCAACTCAAGCAGGCCAAGGAAGGTCACGATGGCGTGGATACGCGTTGCACAAATGCTGAAAATATCGGCGAAGCTGGGCCGGGATTTTCCGAACTGCACGGCCCCAATCATCTTCATGATCCGATCTTGTTGGTCTTCTACGGTATGGCTAAACTTGGCGATTTCGTGAATTATGGGGCTGTCGTCCCGCTCATCCATTTTGGTAAGGAGGCGTTCGTAGGCTTTGAGTAGTTTGAAGAGGGTGACGCTTTCTAGCTCAACGTCGACGAGGGCGCGGGTCGCGATTTGGGCCAGCTCCGTGGTGATGTTGCCACGGTGGTTGCGCATACCGCGGGCGGTTTCTAGCGCGCGCAGCTCCTGGAGGACGGATTTGTAGCGCTTGTATTCCAGAAGGCGGGATACGAGTTCTTCCCGCGGGTCAATCTCGTTGCCTTCTTCATCCACCGGCTTGCGGGGGATTAGCATTTTGGCCTTGATGCGGCAGAGGGTGGCGGCGACGAGGACGAACTCGCTCGCCAGGTCGATGTCCATCTGCTGCGCCTGGTGCATGTAGCGGAGGAAGTCGTTGGTGACCTCTGAGATGGGGATGTCGTAAATGTCCAGCTCGTCCCGTTCAATAAAGAAGAGGAGCAGGTCGAAGGGACCTTCGAATTGGGGTAGTTTTATGGTGTAACTTGCCATCGGGCGCGAAGGTAGAAATTAGGAAGTAGAAACTAGTCTTCTAGCTTCTAGTACTAAGTCTTCCGCAAAGGATGCCAGCAGCAACCGCGGCATTCAAACTCTCCGCCTCTCGACCCGGAGCGCGCGGGATGGTCAACCACCTTTGCACCTGCGTGCGCGCCGCCTTACTTACACCCGGGCCTTCCGCGCCGATGACGAGGATGCCTGCCGCTGGCGGTTCTATGCGGTAAACGCTCTCTCCGGCTAGGTCCGCACCGAAGACGGTCAATTCTGGAAAATGATCAGTTAAATCGGTTAATTCTCCTTTGCGAAAGTCGATGCGCAGGAAGGAGCCCATCGTGGCCTGGATGCTTTTGCTATTGTATAGGTCTGCGGTGCCAGGACCTGCGATTACGTGATGAAAACCAAACCAGTCCGCAATACGCAGTAGCGCGCCGAGGTTACTGGGTGACTGTACACCGTCGAGATAGAGCGACCAACCGGACGCCATTTCTGGGGGTAAACCTAGTGCTTGTTCCGGCAGATCGACCACCGCAAGTACTTGATTTGCCGTGTTAAGTTGCGAGATCCGACCCAACTCTTTAGGCGTGATAACGGTTAAAGGAACGGACGGAATTTTGGGCTGAGTGGCCACCCATTCTTCGAGGGCGTAGACGTGATCGACCGTGTAACGCGTTTGGGATAGTAGCTCACCGACGATCCTTCCGCCCTCGGCGGTGAATTTATGGTAATTTTGCCGAAACTTCCGCTGACGAAGGCTGCTTATGAATTTGATGGTACCAGAACTAAGGGGCATACGGGCGCGGGGTTTTCGCCCGGTGGGATTGGTCCTGTTAATGACCGTCGCTTTCCTGACGTCCTGCAATACTACCAAATATCTTGCGGACAACGAGGAACTGCTCGTAAAGAATGTCGTCCGCTTGGCCGACCCGAAGTCTCTTGATAACCGGGGAGACGTAGTTTACCAACTTTCTACTCTTTCCCGCCAGCAACCCAATGGTAATTTCCTCTTCCTTTTTCCCCGGGAATACTTCTACCTGGACAACAACAAAGCGAAGGATACGACACGCACTGACCGCTTCCTGCGGAACACCATCGGGCAGCAGCCAGCCATATATAAAGACAGCCTGAGCCGGGTTTCTGCTGAGGATATGAGCTCCTACCTCCAGCGGCTCGGCTACTTTAAAGCATTCGCCTACCACGAGGCAGATCGCAACCGCCGCCGCCAGGTGAAGTTGATTTACCACGTGGAGGCTGGCGAGCGTTTTCTCATCGACTCCGTTCGCTTCTCTAGCCCGGAACCGGTGCTCGATAGTCTGCTTCAACTCAGCTTGACGGAAAGTGAATTGAAAACCGGTACGCCGCTGGACCTCAATAAGTTTGACCGGGAAAAAGCGCGCATCAGCCGTTTTTTACGCAACCGGGGCTTTGCGTACTTCAGCGGGTCTTATTTCGACGAGCTGGAGGTCGATACCTTCCGCCGCAGCGGGTACGCCGATGTCTTTCTTAACGTCCTGCCACCGCAACGGGAGAATGCTTATAAGCAATTCCGGGGGGGACAAATCACGGTATACACTGATTTTTCTCCCATCGCTCCGGGAGGGATTTATTTGCTGGACACGATCATCAACGATGTTCGCTTCCTCTCCAACGAACCCCGCTTTCGCGTCCGGCCGGAGTTGCTGCGTAAGAGCATCTTCATGGAGCAGGGAAAATACCACAACCGGGACGACCTTGAAAAAACGAACCTCTCGCTCAACGGCCTCGGTATTTACCGCTTCGTCAGAATCAATCAGCAGATTGACACCTTGAATCCGGATGTGATCAATTACCAGATCCAGCTAACTCCGAACAATAAGATGTCTTTGGGGGCGGATCTCGACCTTAACTACACGAACCGGAACGGTGGCATCGGAGCGGCAAACTTACTGGGCCTCAGCGTATCGCCAAGTTTCCAGAACCGCAACGTTTTAGGTGGGGCGGAGCTATTTGTCACGAGCCTACGGGCGGGCACGGAGATCAATCCCATCAATAACTCTAATTCTCCCTTCTTCAATACCGTGGATCTGTCTGCCAACATTAGCCTGTACCTACCTCGTTTCCGGGATTTTGGCCTCTACAATTTTCTTAATAAAGTTCCTTCTCCGTTCGGCAAACGTGTGGTTTCCGATAACTTCCTTGGCCAGCTGCAGGAACGGGCCAGCACCAGGTACAGCATCGGGTATGAGTACTTGTTAATTCAGGATTTTTTCGCCTACACCCTATTTAACGCCCGCCTTGGCTACGACTTTAAGCGGTCGCAGACGGCGAACTATCGCATTAACCACTTTGCGATCGATGTGTACACCCCTGAAACCTTCCCGGCTTTTGACACCATTTTGATGCGCAGCGAATTCCTGCGTAACAGCATTGGCGAGCAATATTTCTTCTCTCTGCTCTTCCGTAATCTGGAGTATACACGTACCGGTAGATCGGACGTACGCGGGCGCTCGCTTTCCTTCAACGGAAACTTCGAGGTAGCTGGGGCTGAGCTGAGTTTGATCAACGATGTGTTCAATGCCTTCAGCGAGGTCGATGAAACGTTCAAGCCTAAAGACGGGGCAACCTTCGCTAAGTACGCGCTGGCTTCTGCGGATTTTCGTTACTTAAAAAAATATACGCCGCTTACTTCCTTTGCAGCCCGGTTTCTGGTTGCTGCTGGTAGGCCATTTGGCGGCTCGGAGGCGGTGCCTTACGTTAAACAGTTTTTTTCCGGCGGGGCGAACTCTATGCGGGCGTGGCAGCCACGGGCGTTAGGGCCTGGTGGCTACGTCGACACGCTAAGCCTGAACAGTGACAATAATCTGCGGCTCTTCCAAACCGGAGACCTGCGGATGGAGCTTAACCTGGAATACCGCTTCCCGATCGCGGGCTTCTTTAGGGGCGCGCTTTTCGCTGATATTGGTAATATTTGGACACTTGATTCACTAGCGGATCGCCCTGGCTCTCAATTTCTTTTCTCTAAGCGCGCTGCACCAGACGGTTCCTTTGTGCACCAGCCGTTTTATCGCCAGCTGGCGATCGGTGCGGGTGCCGGCTTAAGGATAGACCTGAGCTATTTCCTTTTCCGGCTTGACGTGGCTATGCCGTTACGTTACAACTACCCTCGCGATAGTAACGGTGAGCCATTGACGCGGGATGGGAGTGACTTTTTGGAGAGTGCTTACTGGCAGGACTTTAAGGGTTTTGGGCTTAGGGACCTCGCTTTCCAGTTGGGGTTGGGGTATCCTTTTTAGGGCTTTTTGGCGCGGCCGCGGGTGCAATGGAGGTTGGTTGTCCGGTCTTTAGGCCGTGGAGGTGGGCTGACTTTTAGGTTAGCTTAAAGGCTTACGAACCCTCACGGCCTAAAGGTTGGGTAACCTACCGTTCAAAATGATTCCATCCCTGGGCGGTGATCTCGTGGATATTTCCACCCGTGGTATGGAGCTTCACCCCATCTTCCGCAGCAACGATCTCCCCGGAGATGTAAAGGTCGGGTAGGAACTGAATCTTCTCTATATCCTTCGGGTCGATGGTAAAGAGGAGTTCGTAATCTTCGCCGCCGGAGAGGGCGCAGGTGATGGGGTCCATGCCAAAGTCGATGGCCTGGACCTGGGCTTCTTGTTTGATCGGAACGTTGCCTTCTTCGATGATGGCACCAACGCCGCTTGCCCGGCAGATGTGGATGATTTCGCTGGCCAGGCCATCGGAGATGTCGATCATGGAGGTGGGGACGATGTTGTTCTTGGCGAACAGGTCGACCATGTCCGTTCGTGCTTCGGGGCGGAGGATGGCCGCGTAGAGGTCTTTGTGTTCGGACTTCATCTCTGGTTGCATATCCGGGTTAGCCAGGTAGACTTGTTTCTCACGCTCCAGGAGTTGGAGGCCGAGGTAAGCACTTCCCAGGTGGCCGGTGATGCAGATGAGGTCGCCCACTTTAGCGCCACTCCTTCGGGTAATTCGCCCCTTCGGCGCCCGGCCGATGGCGGTGACGGAGATGTAGAGGCCTTTATTAGAGCTTGTCGTGTCTCCACCGACCAAGTCAACGCCGTACGTTTCACAAGCGGCGTAGATGCCGGCGTAGAACTCGTCTAGTGCTTCCACGCTGAAGCGGTTACTTATGGCGATGCTGACGGTGATCTGCTGCGGGCGGGCGTTCATGGCGCAGATGTCGGAGATGTTGACGGCTACGGCTTTGTAACCGAGGTGCTTCAGCGGGGTGTAGGCGAAATCGAAGTGGATGCCTTCCACGAGCATGTCTGTACTGATGACTAGTTGCTCGTCGCCGCCGGTCTCGATGATGGCCGCATCATCGCCGATGCCAAGCACGGTGGTGGGCTGGCGGTTTTTGAAGGTACGGGTTAGGTGCTCGATTAGGCCGAATTCGCCTAGGGTGTTTACGTCGGTACGGGACATTTTTAGTCTTTTAGACAGTTAGTTGGTGCTGGTTTTTCGCGATGGGCTGATCGACGCCTACCGGCTGTCGATCAACCCATCGCTAGAAGAGGCACCCTTTCAGGGCACTTACTACGGCAGAATGGCCCTGAAGGGGTCCCTTTCCTAGTGATGGGTTGATGTATTTCCGAAGGAAATCATCAGCCCATCGCGAACGTTGGAACTTACCATTGTTGCTAAGAAACCCGTTTGTTGCCGGTAGGTTGCATTGAGGCCGCTCTAGCTTAGCCTTCCTTCTCGGATTTAGCGATGTACTCCACTACAATGGCGGGTACGAGGTCTCCAGTGAGGCTGTGGCCGCAGCCTTTGGTGGTGGCGATTTCTGCATCGTGCCAGTTGGCGTGCATCTTGCGGGCGCCTTCAATGGGGGCTACGTCGTCTTCCTCGTCGTGGATGATTAGGCCGCCTACTTTGACGTTCTTGACGAACTCGGTGAAGTTAACGTCGGCAAAGCGGTGTTCGAGGTGACGGTGGAACTGGTGCTCAATACCGTACTTGACGCGGTCGTTGACACCGATCAGCTCACAGAACTTATCGATGAAATTTTCAAGCAAACCGGGCACGGCCATGCTCACTATTCGTTTTGGGGAGTATTCATAGTCTTCTTTACAGCAGTAATAAATGGCCGCCATACCTCCGCCGGAGTGACCGACCCAGTAGTCGGGTGCGGAACCGATTTGCTTGAAGTAGGTGTCCAGTACCTGGCAATACATAAATACGTTGAACTTCTTACCTTCGCTACGGCCGTGGGCGGGCGCATCGATGGCATAGATGTCGTACCCTGCTTTACGCATGGGTTCGTACATGGCGAACCAGCGTGCGGAAGAGCTTTCCCAGCCGTGGAGTAGCAATACGGAAGGCCCGTTTCCTCGCCAGTGGTAACAATGTATATTCTGGTCTCCGAAGGCGAAATCCGAATGCTCGGCCTCCTTTAGAAACTTATCCGTACCGGGGTCATCCGCCAGGCGCCGTGGGTTGGTGAGGAAGTAGTAAGCCATCTTTCCGGCACCACGGCGATAGACCCTCGCCGTGCCGTTGAGCAGGCGACGGAGACCGCCGAGCATTATCTTTTCCTTACTTACCGCCATAGAATCAAGTGCAATATAAGCGCAAACTTACGTCGAATGGTGGAACTTCCTACTGGTGCCGAAGGTTATGTCGATCCCTAAGGCTACGGAATGAAGACATCAATACAAATACTGCTGCTCAAAATCTTTGATCTCTACCGCAAATCATTCGCTGGTTTACCCCGCAAAATATGGTTGCTGGCGCTTGTTTTGCTGGTCAACCGTAGTGGTGCGATGGTGGTGGCATTCTTGTCGGTCTACCTTATCGATAAGCAAGGTTTCGAGCCTACTAAAGCGGGCTACGTGATGGCCGCCTTCGGTTTCGGGGGGGTGCTGGGTAACTATATCGGTGGCTTAATGAACGACCGTTTCGGCTCCTGGCACATTCAGTTGTACAGTATGATTGGGGCAGGACTCTTAAATATTTTGCTGGGGCAGGTGACTGAGTTTTGGGCCTTGTGCTTACTGTCTTTCAGTATTTCTTTGTGGGCAGACGCTTTCCGGCCTGCCAACCGGGCGGCCATCGCGATTTATGCTCCCCCGGGGAAACTGACCCAGGCCTACGGTTTGCAGCGGATGGCGGTGAACCTTGGGTTTAGTATAGGGCCAGCGCTGGGTGGCTACCTAATTTATAATTACGGCTTCGAACTCATGTTTTGGGGAGATGGAATCACCTTCCTGCTGGCGGCTCTTGTTTTCTACCTGGCCTTGCCACCGGATGAAACGGCCAGACCTCTGGTCGCCCGTCCGGATCCGAAGCTGGCGGATGTGATCAATACTTCTTTAACTTCTCTTGCACCTGCGGCCGCGCCTGCTCATAAACAAGCCTGGCTGCTGGCCTTCGTGATTGCCAATATGGGGATTATGATGTGCTTTTTTCAGCTATTTTCCACTTTTCCGGTCTATCTGAAAGCGTCTGGGCTAGACGAACGGGCCATCGGCTGGCTGTTTACCCTCAGTGGTGTCGTTATTGTTGCGCTGGAAATGCCGACGCTCTACGTGGTGGAGCGGCGCTTTCGGCCAATTCCGGTGATGCTGGCGGGATCGGGGTTGATCATAGTCTCGTACTTGATCCTACCGGGCGTTGTGACGCTTGGGTTTCTTGCCGTATTGGGAATGATGATGGTGCTCACGATTGGGGAGATCCTGTACATGCCTTTCACGAACACTTACGTGTCCACGCATTCGCCGCCAGCCCGGCGCGGGGAGTATCTCGGCTTGCTTTCGGCCAGCTATTCAGCTGCTTTCGTTTTTACCCCATTGGTCGGTTTCGGGGTCGCGGAATGGTACGGCTATGGTGCGGCGACCTTCACTTGCTGTGCATTTGCTGGCCTCGGTTGGCTGTTACTTTCGCGGGTAAACCTGATGCGGGAAGCTAAAAAGGAGCTTCTAGTAAGTAAGCCAAGCGTTTAATTTTATAAAATTACCCGTTCGCTGTTGCGAGATAAAAGAACCCATTGTACATTTGCAGCCGCAACACAAAAATGCCTCAGTAGCTCAGTTGGTTAGAGCGGCGGACTGTTAATCCGTAGGTCAAAGGTTCGAGCCCTTTCTGAGGCGCATAGAAAGTCGAGTACGAGACATCGTACTTGACTTTTTTTATGGTTCCTAACGAACCGACAGACTAACGAACTAAAAGACTAAAAATGAGCCTTCTCGCTATCGGAACCATCGCCTACGACGACGTTTACACGCCCTTCGGCGAAGTAAAAATGATCGAGGCCGGCAGTTGTACTTACATCGCTATGGCTGCGACGCAGCTGGTAAAGCCCGTACAACTCGTCTCTATTATTGGTGGAGATTACAACCAGGACTTCCTGGAGGACCTGAAGCGACGCGGTGCGGACCTAGAAGGCGTGGAAGTGGTACCCGACGGGAAGTCTTTCTACTGGGCGGGTCGCTACCATGACGACATGATGGGGCGTGATACGCTCGATACCCAACTCAACGTGCTGGCCGATTTTGACCCTAAAGTCCCCGCAGCCTACCGCAATGCGGACTACGTGATGCTTGGTAACCTGAGCCCGCAGGTACAGTCCACGGTCATCGACCAGCTGGAAAGTAAGCCGAAGCTCATCGCCCTCGACACGATGAATTTCTGGATGGACATCGCGATGGAGCCGCTCAAAGAAGTGCTTAAGCGCATTGATGTACTGGTGATCAACGACGAAGAAGCCCGCCAGCTTTCCGGTGAGCTCAGCTTGCTGAAGGCCGCCACCAAGATCGTGGAGATGGGCCCGCGCATTCTCATCATCAAGAAAGGTGAGCACGGTGCACTGCTCTTTGACGGCGACAAGCTGTTCAGCGCTCCCGCTCTCTTGCTGCCTGAGGTTGTGGACCCCACCGGTGCGGGCGATACGTTCGCTGGTGGCTTCATGGGCTACCTCGCGGCTACCGACGATACGAGCTTCGCTAACCTTAAGCGTGCCATCATTTACGGATCGGCCATGGCCAGCTTCGTGGTGGAGGACTTTGGCACCCGCCGTATGCAGGGTTTGACCAAGGAGATGATTGATGGGCGTATTCAGCAGTTTATTGACTTGATTAATGTTGAGTTCAGCCCAAACAACTAACTTTGGCTTCTAGTCATGCAAGCCTTCATAACTGGCATTCACCGTTCTTTTTCCGTACAGCTTCTCTTGCTGCATTTGCGGAGCAACTCTCTGTTGTTGGTGATGTGGGTAGTGCTGGCGTCGATGATGAGTGGTGTTCTTGGGGCCCGCCTCGGGTTACAGTACCTTTTTCTGGATCCTGAATATCTGGATACCAACGGCTTTTGGCCGTACCTGGTTATTGGGTTGACTTTCGGCTTTTTAGTAATGAGCTGGAACCTGAGTACCTACCTGCTCATCGGGGGGTATTTTAATTTTCTGGCCAGTCTGTCGCGGCCGTTCTTCAAGTATTGCATCAATAATGCAGTCTTGCCATTGGTGTTTTTTTTCTTTTACTGTGGCCTGATCGTGCGGTTCATGCAGCCATCCGGAAACTTTCAGCCGGCATGGTGGGAGACGGCCGAGAACCTGAGCGGGCTGATCCTTGGCCTGGTGATCAGTCTTTTCCTTTATGCCATTTACTTTAACGCCACCAACCGGGACATCAGTTATTACCGGCCTAGATTTAGGGAGCCACCGCCTAATATGTTTCCTGGCCAAGCTTCGCGGGGACGAGGTCACCGCAGGTTAAGGTCCCAGGCTTTGGCGCCGAAACTGATGAGCTTGTACGACAACCCGTACCGGGTGAGAACCTACCTGAACGAGCGGCTCAACAGCAAGATCGTTCGTTCCGTAGCACATTACGACTCCTCTGTATTGATGAGCATCTTCCGGCAAAACCACCTGAATGCCATCCTACTGCAGCTCGCTACGGTTTTGTTACTGGCTTCGCTCGGTTTTCTTATCGACGTGCCGTTCTTTCAAATCCCGGCAGGGGCAAGTTTTCTCGTTCTTTTTAGTCTCTTAATCGCCATCATCGGGGCGGTTAGTTACTGGTTTTCTGAGTGGCGGTTTACGCTATTGGTGGTCTTCCTCATCGGTTTTAACCTCATCACCAGTACCCGTTGGTACCAGCACGGCAACCAAGCTTACGGACTCG
>Ga0306864_1000825_pt1 | contig 13615 bp, 9 predicted proteins | sample AntRauTorckE5430_FD_190448 | JGI IMG/M metagenome (GOLD analysis project Ga0306864, IMG submission 190448) | Saline lake microbial communities from Rauer Islands, Antarctica - Metagenome Torckler E5 #430 (v2) (version 2) | ecosystem: Environmental > Aquatic > Non-marine Saline and Alkaline >...
GATCAATCCAACGGAACTGGAAGCCGCACTTATTCACCAAGTATGTCATCATCTCAGGCATGTTCTTCTAAAGCACCCAAGAGAAGACCTGAGATGGAAGGTTGTGATTATTGTCACGTATTATCATCTCTTCATCGTAACCGTACTGGTAACCCACTGATTTATCAATATTTGCAACAGGATATGACAGTGCAGATTCAACAACATTTGCATGTCCCAGGATGGCTGCAAGTGCATACGCAGGATAGAAAAGCTTTGGGCTAGAAGATATACCTTCATGGTCAACGTCTTCAATAGCTTCATCATTCAATGGCAAGAACGTATTTACTGTAAGTTCGCCAGTCTCCCCCCCGTAACATCCTTTGATAATATCGTTCATGACTCCATCTAATCCATACAGGACAGAAAATTTCAAGAGATCAATGGTTGAAACCTTGCCTGCTTCCTTTCGAGTGTATTGTAGAATATTTGTGAGTAACTCGATAGTTGATATTTGTGAAACTTCTTTTCTTAAAGCAGTATATGTGACTCCCTCTGTGTTGTGTGTGTCAATTTCTTCATCTTTACGACCATTCTTATTCATGAGCTCGGTATCAGCCAAAAGTGCCTCTGCAGATTCCTCGCCCATAAACAATTTCAAAAACATTTTTGAGTCTGGCTTCGGACCTTTGATTAATCTATTGAGAGGAAAGTTGTAATGCTTCATATGTTCATCACCGCAATACATCCTGCGTTGTATTTTGTTGAACTTCTCAATCTCCATTTCAAGTTCATCATTGGCATGTCGTATTGCATTGGTGATTAGAATTTCTGGGGACTTTCCAACATGAGATGTGAATAACTTGAGAACTGCTTCCGATAAAACCGCCTTTCCAACAGTATCATCATCATTTTCGTCACCGGTGGATCTTGTGACTCTAATTGCTGCCATGACAGTCAAATCAAGTATCTTGCCTCCATTCAGTTCGGTGAGGAGAGAGGTCAACGTTGTAGGTGTGCCAGCACCAGCAGCTTGCTTTGCTGGATGTTCCATGTTCATGTTGCAATCTATCAGTGATTGTTAATAATATTCTTCAGCACGCACTGCCCCTGCTGTCTGCTCTTGTCTGCTGTGGAGCTGTGGACTGTTGCGTTGGGGGTTGCTTTCTTTGTTGCTTTTGCCTTTGGCCAGCTTTTGACTGCTATTTTTGCTATGCTAGAGAGGCTCGCTAGTAGCTAGGGAAAAACCTGAAACCACTCACTACACTATCAACTATTGTCTATTAACAAGTAAAGTGCTCTCATAACCTAATATGAGTGTTTCTCACAGGAGCAAAAAATAATGATTGGCTGGTGGAAGCTGATCTTTGATGTTTTTAAAAACTCCTTCATTACTCTATTCATTACTTATTCACTTGTGAATGCAAAGTAGCAATATGACTACTAAGCGACCTACTGATGCAGAGAGTGGAGGATCCAGGGCCGCTAAGAAGAGGGCAAAGAAGCGCAAGCAGCAGCTCAAAAATCATGTCGAAGGCAATGACAAGAATGAAAAAATCGTAGAGGCAGAAGTAAAAGTTGAAGTAAAAGAAAAAAAACTCTCTCCAAAGAAAAAGATGCAGCTTCCCATGGGTGACGATGACGACCAACCAATGAATCTATTACCTGTGGTAAGAAAGAAATCCAAAAAGAAGAGAAAGATGGAGAAAGAGATAAAGGAGGTTGGTAAGGCTTCCGAACCTGTGCAGGAAAAAAAGATGCCCCCGGCTGTTGCTCAGAATGAAGATGATGAGGACGATGATTTTGATGTGAATGCAGAAGAAGATGTCATTAATGAAGTCCTTTCTCAGTTAAACCCGATTGAGATACTATTCCCCGAACGTCTCACTGGTGTAGATAGCGAAGGGGACGAAGAGAAGCCTAACCCTTTGGTTCTTATTGAGCATATTGAGACGAAAAAGCGTGCAAGAGCTGTCTTTGAGTCTATCCTTGCCCCTAGTGGTGTAACTGTAGAGGATTTCTACAAGCATTACTGGGAAAAGAAACCACTCATTATTAGCAAAAGTACAAATTTGGCTGAATTAACTGAGGAGGAGGCAAGAAAAGGTACTCGTGATGTAGGGAAGGTGAACGAAAAGGAATTGGAACAATACAGATCTCGTCTGAATGGTTTTCTATCAAAGAAAAAGATTGATGGACTGATCAGGGATCATCCTATGCGGTATGGAAAGGATCTTAATGTTACAAACTTTTGCAAAACTGGACATGGCGAGAAGAGGAGAATCACATTGGACCAATTGCCCGAAATGAATGGTGATCAAGATCAGAATGAAATTGAATTCATTATAGCTGAAGGGAACGATGTTTGGCAGAATTTTGAAAATGACTGCACGATAAGATTGCTATGTCCTCAGAAGCATAATGATGAGGTTCATGCGCTTTTGAGTAACATGGAGCAAGAATTCGGTTGCATGGTTGGATCAAATGCTTATTTGACTCCTGGTGGAGGAGAGCACCAAGGATTTGCTCCGCATTACGATGACATCGAAGCATTTATCTTGCAACTCGAAGGATACAAACATTGGAGGGTATATCCGCCCATGAAAAAGACTGAAACATTGCCGCGTGAATCTTCCAGGGATTTCACAGGTGGAGATATGAAGGATATCGATCCAGTGATTGATATTGAATTAGGACCTGGCGATTTATTGTATATGCCACGTGGTTGGGTGCATCAAGCTAATACCGTAGGCAAGCATCACTCGCTGCACTTAACAATGAGTGCAATGCAGAATTGGGCATGGGTAGACTTTTTGGAAATGGTCATGCCTGAGGCACTTGAGGCAGCAGCAGTAAATTCCACGTCGTTGAGGAGTGGTTTGCCAAGGAACTTTTTGAGCTATATGGGCACAATGCATGAGCAAATAGATATGAACTCGGAAGATGCACCAGAGGCGCTGAAACAACTTGCTGCAAAAGCAGGCAACGAGGATCATGATGAGAAAGATGAGGATCATGATAAACGCCGCATTGCAATGCTACAACAGGCATTCAAAGCGGAAGCAAAGAAGAAAATAATGAGAGTCTGCAAGGAAGCATTGGCCATGGTGACTACAGGGTGCGATCAGATTGCCAAGCGATTCATATCAGATCGTTTGCCACCAGCCTTAACCTCCCAGGAGCTTTCTCTTACAAGTGACAACCGTGCAGAGAATGGAGGTAAAATTTGGCCAAATACTTTGGTAAGGCTAGCAAAGCCTGGTATTGCACACTTGGTGATTGAGGAAAGCAAGGCGGTTCTCTACCATTGTGCAGATAACTCCCGAGTATATCACGAAACTCCTCTGAGTCCACTCGAATTTGAGATTGACGATGCTCCGGCACTGGAGGCGCTGATAACCACTGTGGAACCGCATTGGATCTGCGTCGAAGATTTGATACATGGAGACATTGAGGATAAAATGGAAATTTCTCAATCCTTGTACGATGAGGGCATCCTTGCAATCTTTCAAGACAAAGCTCCCGACACGAGCGTTCAGACAGGGTGAAGATAAATGACTGTAAACACAGGTGTCATGCGTATGGGCCATAGATAGTGTGAAATGCTAGAATTCAAGATACGCGACTTAATAAAGTAAACACAAACGACAACGCATAGTAAATTCTAGCTTATGCACGAAATGAATTCGCGTATAAGGCAATTGCTATCCAAAGGAAGGAGGATCGTAAGATGCATCATCCTCCACTTCCATAAATTCCACGCTATTAACGCTCTGGTCTCCATTGTTAATAGTAGAGTTTCGATCCATGATCTCTGTTCGATGAGCTGTCAACAATAGCGCAAAACTACCAAGGAGAACCGCCTGGCTAAACGAGACAATGGATTGAATCATATCTTCAGCTCCGCTCATGGAACTATTTTGTCTGTCCTTCGCATAACCTCCATAAATCAAACTCAGCAAGAAAAAGTATTGGGCCGTGGCAACTACGCCTCCTATGAAGAGACCAGTGTAAAAGGAGCTATGAAATTTCCGCATGACCATCGTTCCGCCGACAGACAAAGCAATAAGAATTATTGTGGACCAAACGGCTGCAAATGCCTCTGCGGCTGTACGTGTTGATACGGTCCAGAACGAAAGGGTGGTAAGAAAGAAAGTGACTGCAAGAATTGAATACCTACGGATGGAATGGAATGAAGCAGAAGAACATTAGTGAGAAAGTGAATTAGTCTGTAAGTTTGTTGATGCAACTACGATATGACAACTGGCAGTTGGTTGGTTCAACTCACCACCACCCTGCTATGAGTTTCCTAGTGGATCCCTTGCAAAATTTATTTGCCAGAAGGCTTGTGAGATTTGACAATATTGTCATTTTAATTGACAATGCAGATGTAGGTGTTAGTTAGTCAACTGTTGGTGCTGTAGGTCAGTGTTCAATGTGCACTGTGCATGCTTTGTTGTCGTTGATTGTGTGTCGTTGGTGAGACTGGTTTTTGTTTTCCCCTTTTAGCAACAAGCAACAACATTGATGATGATCGAGCACGAGGAGGAGCGAACTTCTTGCTGGATGCTGGATGCTGGATGCTGGATGCCTGCCGCCGCGATTTGTATTTTGTATTTTTGTTATCCCGGCAGCTTATAAGCCTATTTAGACAAATTTATTAGAAGGCCTTTTTCAATCCTCTTTTCTCTTTTTGACACAACTCTCGTCTCTCGTCCATCTATCATTAATCATTATTCATTATTTCATTATTTCATTATTTCACATTTCACAACAGACTGTGCTGCAATCTGTGAGTACTTTCGTACCATTTTCAACACGACATCACTACATTGCGAATGTCCAATCACTCATTCATGGAAACAGAGTAAACAGCATGAGCGCTCCGAGAAGAATCGCCGTTGCCCTATCAGGAGGGATAGACTCTTCCGTCACAGCTCATCTTCTCAAATCAATCCCAAACACAAAACTGACCGGCCTCCACATGTCCAATTGGAACGCCTCCGACGAAGCATCAGGTACCACCTACTGCGAACAATCTGAAAAAGATGCAACAGACGCACAGACCATTGCTGATTTCCTCAATATTGAGATGAAGAGGGTTGGGTTCCAGAGCGAATATTGGCATGGAGTGTTTGAGCCATTCGTCGAGGGTTTCAGCCATGGACAAACTCTAAATCCTGATGTGGGATGTAATCAAATCGTCAAGTTTGGAGCAATGAGAGATTATGCCATGAAAAAGTTGAAGGCAGATTATATAGCTACAGGACATTATGCAAGACTCTGGCATCGTCGATGTGGTGACGATGATATTCTTCATAGCAGTTCTGTACCACCTGCATACTTACAAGAAGCCATTGGGCAGAATCCAGATGATGAATGGATCTGGGAATGGGGTATAAACAACAGTAATGGAGATAAGACTCCGCCTTTGTTGCTTGCAGCTTTAGATGAAACGAAGGATCAATCCTATTTTCTATGTGGGGTTCAAGGTAGTGGATTTTCTAATGTCATGTTTCCCCTAGGAGACCTACGAAAAAATCATGCGATTGATAATAGAGAAACAACCGTTCGTCAATTAGCAGAGACTTTTCCGTCTGCCATATCCGAAAAGAAGGAGAGTATGGGAATTTGCTTCATTGGTAAAAGGAATTTTGCAGATTTTATCGCAGAATATTTACCACAAGAAGCCGTTCCTGGAGATTTCATCGATGTAGACACAGGAAGAATTGTTGGCAAGCACAAAGGGTCTGCTTTTTACACCATTGGCCAAGGAGCCAAAATATCTGGTGCATCATGCAAATGGTTCACTTGTCAAAAGGGAGATGATGGAAGAGTATTCGTTTGTAACAATACTCATCATCCTTCTCTGTACTCCGATGAGCTATATGTACATAAATTCAACTGGGTCGCTGGAGAGCTTCCGAGACCTTTGAAAGAAAATAAAGAAATGTTTGCTCTGTGCCGGACATGGCATTTGCAGCCCTTGATTCCATGTTCGGTGTCCATGAAGGACGATCATATTAGAATCAAATTTGATCGTCCAGTCCGTGCTATTACAGCTGGTCAGACTGCTGCCTTGTACATAGGATCCGGTCTAGTATGTGTTGGAGGAGGTGAGATATTGGAGCGTGGTCCATCATATCATGAACTGCAGAAATATTTACCCTCCCAGTACCAAGAAAGCGGGAGATGCATAAATACTTCAATTTCTCAAATATAAAATAATTATTGCAATCTTTTTGGAGGCTTTCTCTGACTCGTAATATTGGCAAAAGATGAGGAACCACTCGTCGAGTGCAGGGAGAAGGGACCTGTGTTGAATCATCTTGCTTTGATCATTATTGAACACCTCTCTCGTGTGGTAATAGTATCACTCGTGTTTTACCAGTCACTTTTCCAGATCCATATTTATTCTAATATGGGGGAGCAGCAAGAAGAAACTAATGCAACGTGGAGAGTGGAGAAAGGTCGACTTCATCGTAAGAGAGTCAAAACCTTTCCAAATGGTAATGTATACAATTGCGAGTTTGTTGGAGATAAGCCGGATGGTTATGGCACATTCACATCGCAAGGAATGAAATATGAAGGTAATTTTTTGAATGGATTATTTCATGGTGCAGCCAAGATTGTATGGACAGATGAGTCAAATCGGATCGTAAAAACCTTCACGGGTGAATTCAAGTGCGGCAAACGTTTTGGGTATGGAGTCCTTAGTGATGATCGCGAAAAATGGGAGGGCAATTTCGCTAATGATAAATTTCATGGAGAAGGTACGCTGTGGAAGAAGGATGGAGACAGATTGAAAGGCGAATGGAAAAATGGAAAGTTTCAATGTAAGGATGGATTAATTGTGTTCCGTAATGGTGACAAATATGAAGGGCCAGTGCACCATGGTCAACTACACGGTGGAGTTGGTCACTACTCATACAGAGATGGAGGATCTTACACTGGTCATTATAGTTACAATGTTCCAAATGGGATTGGAACAAGGACGTTCGTTGACGGAACCACATTTCGCGGGGACTTCCGAAATGGAAAGTTTCACGGCCATGGTATTAGAGTCATAAAAAACAATACAATGGCGATTGGATTGATGGCATGTTTGATGGATGCGGTGAATTGTGCTTTCAAAAATCGTCTCACGTTGATTTTTACAAGGGAGGTTTCAAATCGGGAAAATTTCATACGCAAGGTCATTTGCAGTATAGAGATGGATCTTTTTACGAGGGTGAATTCTATGAGGGGCATCGCAAGGGCAGAGGTAAAAGAATGTGGACGAAGGGAAACTGGTTTGAAGGAAATTGGGAACGAGATTCAATGATTAGTGGAAGGTACTTTGATGCATTTGCTAATAGTACATATGTCGGAACATTCGAACAAAACAAAAAGCACGGATCTGGGGAGGAAACATGGCGCAGTCAAGCTAACATTCCTTTTCGGGATCTGACATTTGGCTGGAGCCATGCTGTAGATGGTGTATGCAAATACGATGGTGATTATCATGGTGGATACTTCGACGGACAAGGTCGCTTTGAAGTCCCTGATGGTCGCTATTACGATGGAGTTTGGAGGTTAGGAAAACCACATGGAACTGGCACCATGCATCTGTTACGAAAGATTGAGTATAGAGATGCTTCTAGAATGAATATTGGAAAATTTGGTTCGCTTTATAGACCAAATAAATTCAGTGGAGAATGGAGGAATGGGAAAAGGCACGGACAAGGAAAGTTATTCTTCTTAGATGGTTCGTCAAAGGAAGTTGTGTACAATTATGGTACAATCATAGTGCAAAAAAATGATGAAGTAACATCTAATTGATACACGCTTATGAACACATGTATAAAAGATTGTTTGAGGCTAGTGACCTTTACACTTCATTTCATTGACACTTTCTGAGCTGCCTCACTCTAGACAAAGACCCCCGATATATCCATCAGTAAGCATTCTTCCAGAAGAAATTCTGCTTTCCTCCTGTCTTATCAAATTCGCTTTGTGGTGCTGTCCAAACCGTCAGTTTGTAGCCTACTGCCCTCGTTTGTTCATCTTGTCATCGGTCATTTCCTTAGATTTTTCTGCGCATCCTATTGCGTTTTAAACAATGAAAATTGTCAGTCTCTATAGCTTTTGAGCTGTTGGATATATTATCCGATTCATTCCATGATAAAGCAACATATGCATATATCTTATGAGTTACTTTATTTACTATTTGTACAGTGTACAGAGATGATGTCGACCTTGTCCAACTAGAAATAAATCATTGATTGTGGCAAAATTCGTGCAAGGTAACATTTCACAGTGACTGGGGGAGCTCTCTGGCTTCGACAAAACTTTTTGGTATCTTCTTAAATACGTACGGGAGCACGGGAAAGTGTTTGTATCTAATATTGGCAAAGTATTGGGATATACGCTGTGTTTGTCGTGCTACCACCAAGCATCCGAATGCATCAAATTTGGATGGTCCCAGGTATAATGGTTCCACATAGAATCAACAGTATTTTGGTAGCAAAACTACGAAAAGGGATAATTACCTAGGATGTGAGCTTCGACAAAGTAAGCGCAAATGTAGGCAGCCTTTTGTGCACTCACAAATCTATAAAACTTCGACACGACCCTCTCGCAATGGCACCTTGACGAAGAAGTAAGTCGACAATTATTATACAAGCAATTTCATTTAGAGCGATACTTTCAAAAACAGCAGTCTCCCACGCACTTTTCAAAGCATACATACGCGATGATGGGGAATAGTGGCCTGGGTGTACGAGATCTTTCAATCAGATGGATGGTACCAGTAAACAAGATCATTAATCATAACTGATGATCCATTACTGGTGGAATGCAACCTCTTCTAGACAGCGTTTCATGTCTATTTTAGAGGGCTTCATTCTCGATTCAGGGTTATATGGATTTCCATTGAATCGGAACTTCCACTGAACAATGACAGATGGTATTCAGTAATCACTATTTTCATTTCTCATCTAAATGTTGCTAATCGAAGATAATAGATAATGCGAGAAAGGAGGCCCGAGAGAAACCGTTATAAACCCGGAGAAAGACGTTGCTGAAATTTTGTTGAAAAGATCAATTTTGCATTATATTTTGGCTAAAATAGACCAATACCTTTATTTTGGCGCGCAACAAGCAATCTGAAAATCTTCTTCACCACGCCGTTGATTGATGTTGACGTTGACGTTTGTGTATTTTGTGTTGAAACAAGAAGAGTGAATCTTCTGCACAAATTCAAAGGGAAGCTGTGAGCTCTGACACAAAGTCATCAGAATACAATCGCATTTTGTACGATACACTTGCAACAATCTCCTGCTCGGCACTGAATATACTACTACGCTAACTGAGTAAATCCTACGCAAAGTTGACAACAGTAGTGGTACCGAAGAATAATCAGTTCATTATCAATAATCACATTAAAAAGCATTCTTAGGAATTCTTATGGCGCCAATGTAAACAACTTTGGGATAATTGCCTCTTTGACCTTACTATTACAATACCTTCATCCCTGATTCAGCATCGATACTCGCATTACCATAGAAACAACAAGAATTCATCAATCAATGATATCGACGTCTTTGCAAATCGATGCATCTATGGCGGCTGCACCAGGAACGCACACCATGGCCACAACGTCACCCGCCTTTGAGACGACCCTTGTTTCCTACACCAACAGAATTCTAAAGACTAAATCTCCCCCCATGGCCAATATTGACACATCCTTGGCACCTTACGTGACTTCCATTCTACGCGCTGCTCTCTCGAATCTATCCGATACAGACATATCCTCCTTGTCGTCATCCCTCAGCAGAAAAATACAAACGCTCGCAGAATATGAGGCTCTCATGGAACTTCTTATGGAGCAATGTGAGATGGAATCCAATAATGCGGACTCGGCCCTAACCTCCATTGCCAAAGCCATTCACACGGGTGAATTCCAAGACTTTGAAAATCGTCACCGGAGTCTTAGTCTTAGTATGAACACCAGGACTATGCACAGGAGCAGCTTCAGTTCAACCTTGGTTGGAAATGGAGTCATGTCATGTAGGGGATTTGGTGGTGCAAATAATCATTCAATGGGAAAGTTTCGTTCCAAAAGTATGGGTGCTGAAAATGATTATTATTGCAAAGATGATCTGCTGGGAGATTTACTCAAGGAAAATATGGAATGCGCGGACGATGGTGTTTCTTCAGATTCCCCAATAGGTGCCGGTATGGGGAAAATGAGGCAGAGAGATAGTTTGGATTCAACCATGACCAATAATAGCACATTGCCAGATTGGAGTGTTGCCAATAGGCAAGATTCTCCTGATCAGGTCGGTGTGGGTAATGCCATTGAGGAAGAACCATCTTTTTTCTTGGAAGAGGACGAAGAAACACCAGTCAAGACACCATTGAACGGCATTAATTCGAGTGGCGATACTGGAAGTGGTTGCAATTTGGCTCCGGCAGAAAACTTTTTGATGAGTGGATTGTCGCCATTTTTGACTGATGAAGAGAAAAAGGTCGCTGAAGGTCTCAAGAATTTGCCTGCGCCAACTTTTTCATTTACACCGCTCAAGCAAGATCAGTTGATTCCTATTGATTTGTTAGGGGTCATTGATGATCCGTCCACCCCAGCAAATGATTTGAGCACGCAAAAGCTTAGCAGTGGCGATAGCGGTGCTACTGATTTAGCCGATGGCGAGGCTAAAGATAACGATTCAGCGCCGTGTGAGTACGAAGAAGATAAGAAGACACTCTCAACAGTGACAGCGGAGGCTGAACATACTCCAATGAAAAATATGGATGATAAAAAAGATTTTGTCAAGAGAATAGCATTAGACACTATCATGTCTCCTCTTCTTGTAAGGGCGCAGTCAAATATTTTGGAACGTCTACCTTCCGCGTCAGGATTGAATCCGCAATCGAAACTAAATTTGAGTGGAAAGGGAAAAAAAGGATATAAAAAGGACAACGACCTTGCAACTACTCTATTTTCTAGGCCTCGTTCCAGGAGTATCAGCTACGATGAAAGGTCTCCCAAGCTTAAACCTATGGCCCCTCCATCGGCGTCAAAGATTGGTATGGCCGGGCTAACAAATTGTTCCGCTGATGCATTGATGACCAATAGTATTCCTGCTTTGTTTCAGAAACAGCTCGATTCGGCAGTAGAAATCTTGCTGGCGATGAATTATGACGTTTGTAGAGACGCATCGTATGAAGCTGCACTAGTTTCTAATGCGGATGTGAATGTGGCGCAGCATGTAATTGACGGAGTTCTCTCGGCACCCCCGGTTTGTAGGCACATGCTCAACGATGGATGTTATCGCAGTGATTGCCACTTTAGCCATGATGTTGACGGGCATACCTGCTTATTCTGGCTTCGAGGACGTTGTGGTAAAGGAAATTCTTGTCGTTTCATGCACGGATTCAGCGAAAAGCTTTTGGATGGTGTAAATATTGACTTTCGCAATGCACCTCAAGGCAGGGGGGAAGAACCCTCAACGTATGTCTTGCCTCCTGCACAGTCAACGCCGACCAAACCAATTGCAATCAAAACGGGAAATCTTGTTCACCATAACATCAAAGCGTCCTTTTCCTTGTCCAACTCTCTTGAAACGAGAGGATTTCCACAATCTCCTCGAGTATCTTTCGCTGAATCTACTGGACGCTTATCAAGAACTGGATCGCTTTCTGATGGGGGAACATTGGGTTCGTCAGTAGAGCAAACATCATCTCCTCTTTCGAATTCTCCTCTTGGTCCAACACCAAAAGTGGTAACGAGCAGCCCCCCTACCACTTTTTCGTTTGCAAGTATCGCTTCGAAAGGATACAGCAAACAGTCATCTTTCAACAAAAGTAAGGCAACTACTGAACAAAGTGGAATTGGTAAGGCATTGGTTGAGAACAAAAAGATTGTTAGAATTCCGCAGAACCTATGGACTGCCTCCCAAAATAGAGCGTCTGGAGCATTTCATATTTCTGATCCAATCGCAAGGTACAAAGAAGTATCAACAACGGTTCAGAGAGCTGATGTCTTGGACTTGCATTTTCAATCTGTAAAGACGTTTCCCGCTGTCCTTTCGAACATCTTGCCAGGTAAGCTCAAGGAGCACGGAGAAATATGGATTGTAACTGGAAGTGGACACCATGTCAGTCGCAGCTCCCATCAGAAAGGCGGTGGAGTCTTGGAAAATGCTGTTATTGGGTGGCTGGTATTCAATGATTACAATCACTCAAGAGGCAAGGACAAAAACGGTTTTGGTGGAGCTGTTCTTGTGCATAGTAGATGACAAGAGTGGCATTCTTGAGTTCAAATTGTGCTTTTACTGGTGGCGATATTCACATAGCGCCAACTTGTGGAGTAGGTAATCATAAAACTCTCAAGGCCTGTGCCAATTCAAATTATATGATTTCCTATCATATTTCCGCATCCAATAGTTCATAGTCTTCCAGAGCACTTTTGCTACATCAATTCTACTGAAATTGCAGTTGATTGATTGTATGACCATCGTAAAGGTGCTTGCTAAATCACGTTACTTGTACTACTAGTAAAGACAAGTTGTCGATGCCAATGAGGAACATTGCGCCACAATTGATTCTCTTTAACATAGCAAAGATGGAAAACGCGAAACGATTAGCATCAGTAGCGCAGCCATATCATTCTCCTGCACCTTTTGACTTTGGAGGATTATCACCAGCGGTATAATAAGTTGTTGATTACTTCGATACTAAAGCTAGGGTTGACCACAACAATCAAAATTGCAACAAAATATGCATGCGCTGCTAGGCGAAGAAAGATTACGAAGCAAACATTATGTTCAGGAATTTGGAACAGCCATCGAAAATTTGATCGGGCGCTTGTCCTTATTCATTATTCGCTCAAGTTCCCTTTCGAATAATACAAACATTAAATTCTCTATTACAAATTTGGAATAAATAATAAAGAAGACTATGCAGTCGGCCAAATTGATTCCTAAACGAGGATCAACATTGCATTCAATAAGAAAGTGATGATTTCATTTTTGCTTGATCCTGGCACTTAAGAGATTCTTTCAGGTACCATGGTAGAATTCAGCACATTTTGGTGAAATTCTCTAGACGCAAGAGGCTGCTGCAGTTGATATCTACAACCGTCAACTGAGAATAACGCCAGGCTTCTCTGTTTATTTGGATATATGGTATATATCTGAATAAATAATCGAATCAAATTGCATTGTTGACTTTCAACTTCAGAAGATGAGAACTCATGAGTAATCCCCACCGAAAATTCAATCTGATCCTGAAATGGAAGTCAATCTACTAAAAGACTAGTTGATTGAGAGTTCATTCGATACAAGGGGGGTGACGGGTCAAGGACCCATTACTAATGAGAGACTCTAGAAGAGTGAGCAAAGTCTAGATTGGTGGTTTTTAGTGGTTACGCCGTCGGAGGACGTCATGACGTCATCAGACTCTCAAGGAATGGCCTGATGTCAGCAGATGAAGATAATATGATAATATCTTCATCTAATAATGTGATGTTGAAACACCTCCTTTCCTAAACTAACGACTATACTAAAGGCTCAATTACAGTATATAGTTAGTGATTCTGTTGAACAGAGAGTCAAGGAACGGAATTCATCGGTTGGCTTAGAAGTAAAATCGA
>Ga0306864_1000826_pt1 | contig 13604 bp, 13 predicted proteins | sample AntRauTorckE5430_FD_190448 | JGI IMG/M metagenome (GOLD analysis project Ga0306864, IMG submission 190448) | Saline lake microbial communities from Rauer Islands, Antarctica - Metagenome Torckler E5 #430 (v2) (version 2) | ecosystem: Environmental > Aquatic > Non-marine Saline and Alkaline >...
TAGTGATGGTGTGGAAAAGAAACTAGTGTTTTGGCCGAGCGAGGGAGATGCAAAATCCATACCTACATCAAAGCATTCCACTGGCTCAGACACAAAATTACAACCACATGCGACATGCGTTGGAAATAGATAAAGGTATATCGGATGGATGGTGCAAACTTGCGCAATTTGCATATCGCTCTGAGAAAGAATGAAAAGTCTATTGTATTATGGGCCTGGCAGGAGAAGGTTGCGCTACTAACCGCTATTTTATTCCTGTCGATAGTGCTAGTATGCTGCAAGATGCTAATGGCTCAATTCCAGTGGAGATAGATTATTTAGGATGAGTGACAAAGGAGTCAAGACTAGGTGATGAATCAGGTCTCCGACCAGGGGCTGATGAAGTGCTACAGTAGCTTCTGCAGCGAACTCAAACAAGGATTGGACAACACACTGACTGGATGGAGAATGGGGTTCGTTATTTTCACCAATAAACGGCCAATAGAATTAGATTTGTTTTAGGCAAGTTTACCCAACAACTGAGGATGAGGGAAGGAGACGGGACCAGGTATTTCAAGGGCAATGCGACAGGCAAGAGCTTGAAACTAAATTACCTTGTTGTTGTAATGCTAATGAACTTTACGTCAATAGAAGCGTTGGTAGTGCATCAATGCTTCTGGGTACACCTGCTCACATTGCGCACTAAATGATGTTTGGTATAACTTTGAAATGACGCAGTATTTCCATGGTGTATTGGGTTTTGTTTTATATCAGTTTACATCTAAGAACGGGGCTTCTCCTTCTTCTCCTTGTAAAGTGCAAGAATAGAAACTCCAGCAACCTTTGCGACCTTAAACCTAACTCCGGGAATATCTCCCACAGCGTGTCCAGAACGTCCGAAACCAGAAATCAAAACTTCGTCATTCTCATCTACATAGTTCAAACAACCATCTCTTGGTACGAAGGCAGCGATCTTCTTTCCATTCTTAATAAGCTGTACACGGACGCACTTACGGATAGCGCTGTTAGGCTGTTTGGCCTCAATTCCGATCTTCTCAAGAACAATTCCCTTAGCCATGGTTGCTCCTCCCATAGGATTAGCCTTCATAGCGGTGATGGAATTCTTCTTGCAGTACTGCTTATCGTTCCACCTCTGTGCACGACGGTGGCTTCTGAGCTTACGTCCGGTACGGATTCCATTTGGCTTTCCCATAATTAACTATACTTCGGTGTCTGTGCAGAAGAGAAAAAAATGTTAGCGATGTGAAAGGAAAGTACATGCTTATGGTAAACCTCAATATAGCGACAAGTGACATCATTCTCTTGGTTGCTCGTCTAAAGCTGTTTAGTTGAGAGGAAATATTCCCAAACACTCCTATGTTGGTTTGGTTTCCAGACCATTTCCTCAACGTTTGGGTATCTGATCCGACGTCACCCCCAACGTTGATCCCAAAAGAAGTCAGTCATATCGTATACAATCGTATGTTGTTTATTATTGGTCTGGGTAGCGTTGGGAGGTTGATACGACACCGATAGCACATACCTTAGCTGTTAGAAGAGTACTGCAGACAGGTGCAATTGAAAGCGCTTTGTAAAAAAGCAGCGTATTTTCAGTAAGAGGTAGAGATTAGCTCAATAAACCGTATCAAAATGGGATTTGTAAATGGGGTATAATTAAATTTTTGACGACCCCCTTTTTCCAAAGAATTTTCTTTTGTGTTCTTCCTCGCTCCTCCTTCTCCAGATAAATAAACGATAAGGCCAAAGATGGAAAGGTGCTAAAGGTCAAACAGATTATGGTGTGTCCGTGCTACAGTAGTAGGTACAGTAGACAGTGCGTAGCCCTGATTGGACCAGGCAGCAATAAATTCACGAACTAAATATGTGATTCCAGGATAGATAGGTAGAATGCATATTTCATCCCCACGATTGTGATTGCTAGTAGGATGCAGTCAATCATTCCAAAATAAATTTTTAAGATAATCGTATGAAATCTGATACTATGCGTAATGAGTCAACTCGAACTCCGCCTAAGAACAGCAAGACCAAAAGAGTCTACAAAGAGGAAAAGTCGAAAATCGAAATAGGTATTGATAGAGATCTCGTAACCAAGTTAGAGGATTTGCTATTTGGCATTAAGCGTGTAAGAATTACGCTGTCTTCGTGCATGATAGATGAACCTCAGCAGTGTCAGGAGATATAAACGGTGAAAATTATGAAGGGGATGAAGAAGAATTCAATTGGTTTAAAAGCGATAGATACATGTCCAAATACTTTTTACTTTGCTTGATGAAACTACTGTTAGAATGATTGATGAGGGGCTACATGATGATGATTGTATTGACTGGGTAACTGCTTTCCTCGGCCGTTTCGATCCCCCTATTGAAGGGACAACTACTTAGTTAGACAGGTGGAAGGGTGGTGGATAGGTAATCGAAGGAAAAGCGATTTGGCTCTGGCGCGCGGAGACGTTGCATTAGGGTCTACACACAATCCTAAACATTGTGGTAAGTGAAATCCTCTTGTAGTTATGGTTTACTCAAATCCTGGATTTTCATACTTAGGAGCGGTCGACAGTCCAGCCTCTGCAAGCTCAGCTTTGAATTCTTGTTCGAGTATTGGGATGATTTGATCTGCTTCTTGTTTGGATAAAAGGAATCTTTGGTCAGGAGCCAAGTCATCATCATCTTTGGCAACTAAAATGACTGGCTGCAGCATCTTTACAAGGGAATAAGGCTTTCCATCTGGACCCTCGAACCCAACTAATCTAAGTGCTGTCTCAGTACCATCATTGTCCCACGTACTACGATCTTGTTGTGAAATTTTGTAATCTTTTTCTATTTCGCCCACAATATTCTCCAATCCCTCCACATCGTCCTTTCTATCACCAAATCCAGCGACACTAAATGCTTCCATCATGTCTTGAGCCTCCTTGTCAATCGCAGCATCTTCTACCAAGCATTTGTCTCTATAATCATCTCCAATCTCCTTCTTGAAGAAAGAATCAAAGAACTCATCTTCTTCTGAATCATCAGATACATCAACAACATCAATGGGCTTTGGCCTATCTTCACTCTTCCATCCTTTGATTAGTTTATCCAAACCCCCCTGAACAGTCAGAGTTCGTGGGGTCCTTTGAAAAATGAGTTTACATTCATTGATGCTTTCAAACTTGGCAGCTGCCATCTCCATCAGTTCCAGGTTATCATCTTCATCAGGGTCAATGAAATAGCTTGCTCCATCATCATTTTCACAGAAAACGACCACCTGCTCATGGATTGGCGTCCCTATACTATATTCAACTCCATCGTGTTCAAGAATAAAAGCCAAGTTACACGGAATAAAACTTTTCAATAATGGATCTGTGAATTCAATAGGGATGCGGAGGCGAGGTTCTACCATATTCAGTGACGCCTGCAGTGTGGATTGCGGTATGTCTCCCAATGATTTCTTTGCTGAAGTTTTATCTGATCCGTCATCATCTGCTCTGACGAATTCTACATCAATTGCATCGCTATCAAATAATGTAGAGGGTGTGCGAAGTTGGGGTTGCCTTGTATGTGTTGACTTCAAGAGAGTGAACGCCGATGCGCAAGTTGCTTGGCTCAGCAGGAGAGACGTCAAATGCATGATTTTCATGATTGCTTTGTGTGAATTAGATAGACTCTAAGTAGAGTAGACAACAATAGTGATGATGATCGTGACATAATTGTATCTCTGTTTTTGTTCTTTCGTTTGTTGCGAAGAAGAATCCAAAATCAATGGCGACGAGGGATACCGTTGAAATACCGTTCCAACAGGGAGCACTTGTTGTTTGCATTCCAAATAATTTCAATTGAAAAGCTCTTGAAAATACCTTTTTACGCACAACCTCGCACAACCCACCACCCATAAGGCTTAGGCCTCGGGTCACCGCCCCGAACCCCGGATTTGGGCCCTTTTTCGGGGAACTTCGGGGAACCCCTCGGGGAACTCAACTACGTATAAAATCACTAGTTAAATATTAACTCTTCTAGAGTGGAATAGAATTGTCTTACTGCTTGTCGCTTGGTCTACTATTAAAAGATCACTACTCACCAAAATTGACAACTAATGCATTGTACATCTCATCCAAATCTCCATTCACTTGCAAAAGTAAGCGGACTTCACACATGTCTTCCTTAATATTATCGCTGGTGACTGTGACGATCCTTTCCAACTTTGAAAAGACTCGCTCAACTGAACAGCTCGATAGCTGTGCATAAGCAATGAGACGAATTGTTACTCCATGGTAAGGATATTTCTCTTTCCTATGCTTCCACCATTTCCAAATGCGCTCTGCGTACTCACCTGCGTCATTTTTCCAGGCTAAAATGGTATCCTTTGCAAGTTTGTGGCGCTTGACCCTCTTCTGCATCCTAGTCTGATACTGTCGAGTTGAAGGGATTCTATCCAAATCATGATCACCCTTGGCATCATTGACAAGTTTGTGCATTTCCTTCTTCAACTTCTTAATGAACGATTCATCAATATGACGGCATTCGTACACTAGTAGTTTGTCAGCCAAGTCATGAAGCACCGCTTTGGGAGAGAGTGTGGCAGGAGTGACGGGACGGCTATGATAGTGCAGCGTGCAACGACAGCGGTAAAGATTAAAGATACGAATGCACTGATAAGATGATGCACTGAATAATATTATGAATGGTTCATTATTGATTACACGACGTGGCATGGTTTCTACGTAAAATCTCCGTAGAGTTTGAGTGCTCTTTGAGTTCCCCGAACTCCGATCTGAGTTCCCCGAGGCCTACCTATTATGAACGATGCATGCATTATGGATGATAGATGATAGCAGCTGGCAGCGAGCGAGCTCGCGAGTGATCGCGAGCTATTTGTATCGAGCGCCTTTTTTGGCATTTAAGATTTAAATGTAAATAGCCTGAAAGAGGAAATGATGAATGCGCCACAAGCGGGACTAAAAATCAAACTTGAAACAGCTTGAAACTTGAAATTGAAGCGCAACAACAACGACCCTCATTATTTAAAATTCAAATCGATTTTCAATCAGTGTGTCAGATTTTCACATTCGAATGAAACTCTGCATCGAACTCTCAACTACTAAAAGAGAGCTTTGATAATCAAAGAGAAAATACTCACTGTACAACAATCCAAGATAAGAAATCTTGAGGTTTGGGAAAACAAAGAAACATCTGAATCTGGAGAATTACTCTAGGAATATCACTAGTGGGCTTACTTGTCGAACAGGCAAGAAGGACAAGCATTGGCAGGGAAGTGAAGATAAGCAGGCTCGTGTTCGTGATTCTTCCATAGCCTCCGGTCGTGTTGAAAGAAATTGCCGAACCAATCGTCACCAATTCCGACAAATGTCTACACAACGACTATCATGGAATCGTTGTGTTGTAATAATTGTGGTGCTCGCAATGACCTCTGCATACTTGACAACAGAAACAGATGACTTGCTTCTTTCAAAATCTGTTCCTTTTTCCAAGCAATCCACAACGCACGCCGTTGGATTAATAGTAGCATCTCCTTCTGATCAAGTCAAGCTCGACAACAAAAATCACAGTGATAGAGATAGTAGGGAACCTGCAAGAACCAATGACAAAGCATTGCCCGTTCTCAAAAGAACAGACTTAATATATGAACCAGAACGATGGGACAATCCTCTGATTGTTCCCGAATATAAACTTGTATTCTTCGCACTTCCAAAAGTAGCGTGTACCGAATGGAAACTGCTATTCCGAAGAATGTATGGATTGCCAGAATGGCCAGAAGATAAATTACCTCGAGATCTCCACAATCCTGTTCTCAACCAGCTTATGTATATATCCAATTACACCCTTGAAGAAGCACAAGAAATGCTCACTAGCGATGAATGGACAAGGGCAGTTTTTGTGAGGGAGCCGAAGGAACGTGTCCTCTCGGCATTCCTCAATAAAGTCGTAAAGGAAAAATCATTCTATATCAAAAAATGCTGCCGAAGCAAATACTTTCATTTTGACGTCGATGTCGAGAAGAAACGTTGCAAAAGGAAGAAACAAGAAGGAGACTTTGCATATTTCTTGAATCGTACTCTTGATTGTCTGAATCCACATTGGGATCCGCAGGTAAATGCCATTGACGAGAAGTGGTGGAACCAAATGGATTTTGTGGGGTACATGCATCACTTGGCAGATGATGCGGCACGTTTACTGAAGAATATTCATTCTTCGAAGGGAACTAGTGCATGGAACGATTATGGAAAGGACGGCTGGGGATCAAATGGGACTGCTTTTATGGTAAGAAATACTGCTCGTCATGCAACCAACGCACATAACAAGTTGAGAAAGTACTACACGCCGTGTACGGAGAAGTTTGTCGAGAGAAACTGGCGGGCAGAATGGGAGGAAGATGTTCTGAACTTTGCCCCTTTTAAACTTTTTAATGAGTCTCAATATCCAAGTGACAAAGACTGCGAAATTTAGAATGCCAAATGCTAGAAAAATTTCTTTCTTGAACTTTGGTAGGTACACAGATGACTGCACAACACCCAATAATAAATACTGCACTAATTGTAAAACACCTTGAGACGCAAATTTTAGTTTACTTGCATTCGCTCTTATTAGAATTATAACCACCTTATTTGTTCTCACCAGGAATGCAATGTAACAACATATTCTCTCCGATATGTTTGATCTCGCATTCTTTTCTCTGAGAATCCAAAACTTGGAATTTACTTTGCGGATCACTTCAACTTTGCCTTCCTCTTTGCAAGTCCCTTGGTTTCATTCGGAACTAAGGGCGCGACATCTTCTTTGTAGCAGCTGGTACAAGAAGAGGTATTGACCTCCTTAGGTGTTGCCTTGGGAGCACTTAAAGTGCTTGCCTTGGACGCTTCTTGGACTTTATCGGCTCCAATTACTTCACTGCCCTTTGACGGCTGTGAAATTTCTTGAGTCACAACCACTGGTTCTGAACTAACATTATCTTTGCCAATTATCTCTACAACAACTTCCGGCTCGCCATCAATAGCGTCATAAATGTTATCAGGTGTCATACTTTGTGCCAGTGTAGCTACGGCACCGCCCTTTATGCCAGTATTTCCACTTGCACCGCCAACGATAGCTTGTCCCAAGGGAACAGCACTATCCTTGACAGCAAATCACCAAAGATACTCAAGTCCAGAGGCAGTTGGATTCATTGCCATATCTATCAAGTGTGAATTCTTTAAAAACTCGCGCTTGCATCTACCCTTCAGCTGTTTTCTACTCCTCTTATTCCCATCATCTGCCTTGTCAAAGAAACTCTCCATTGTACTAAAATCTTTTCCGCACTGCCAGATAAAATCTACGCGTCTCTTCGACACTCCACCTTCGTACGTTTTCCCTTTTGGTAAAGGAAGTATATGTGGCAGTAGTGCCTGTATTCTCCTTCACGACGATACCCCCCTCTAATTCGCGATCTACCACTTCCATTGTCCTTTTATCTCCTACAATCATAGTAGACTATTTAATAACGATCTCAATTTCCACCAGTGGTCCAGATCGATTATCCTTCTTCGCTTCCATAGGTTCCTCATCCATTGCTGACCTTGCCGTAGCTGCTCCACCCCCTACTGTGTCATTAATATTGTTGTTACCTTCATTAATATTGTTAACATTGTTTTCTTCATTCAGTTTTGCGGCTCGAGGAATTTTATACATAGCACAGAAATCTTTCATCGTTTTCTGATTTGGTTTAGGTGCAGCAATATGAAGATGTTGGTATGAAATTGTCTCAACTTCCTCAATTGCTGTTACCATGGGTGTTGCATTGGATCTGTCAACGAGTGCATTCGTATTAAGTTCGTTTTCTGCCATAATAAGCATTTGAATTAGAAATGGTAAGAGATATTGGTGCTCTTGATGTTGAGCTTCTTCAACCACATCTGCAGAAATCTATTTATTTCCCTCATCATTTTGAATGACATTTCTGATATTCAAATAGCCAGCTCGAATAGAAGTTGACCTCACTTTCTTCATGGAAGAACCAACATTGATAGAAAGAACCCTTTTGGCAGTGGATAATATTCTTGTTGGTCGGTCGGAATTGATCTTTCTCACGGCTCTCCAAGAGGATTCTTATTAGGTGCTTGGAACTGAGTCTGGGATGACGACGCAATGGCAGCAATGTTTGTTCGAGTTGCCGGATCCAGCCTGAAATGATGCCGTCGCATCCATTGCTGGTGCACTGATTCCTTCTAATTCTACAGTAACAGCTGCAGTTTTGGACGTAGTACTAGGAGTTCCACTATTGCTCGCAGGTCGAGGGAGCACAGGTCCTTTTCGTGTGAGAGTATTCTTCTTTAATACCCCAGCAGGTCTCAATGTCATCTTTGGATTTTCGCTTTGCTTCTTCTTTTGTGGAACAAGAAGAGATATCACAGACGAGTAGCTGACGTTAGATTCCTTCCTTCTGTTGTTGTTGATTTGATGACGACGTACTTATACTTATTGTATTCGCAACTACCCTCCCTCTAGTTAGGCACTACTACTAGCAGTTTGCTCCTCAAATGTGTTTTGTGTTGATACGAAGGCAGATAAAAGAGAACAATCTCAGAAGGCAGTCACTTTCTTCTCTCCGCTGCAACTTTGACAAATTCGTGGAAAAGAGAGGTTTCTTGACTAGACTTCAACAACCTCGAGCTCTCCATTGTGTAGTTTTCTTTGCTGCCATAATATCCAAGCCGCCGAAGCTCGTTCTTCTAGAAATTATGAAAATGAAACTTATATTTTATATTTCGTTCTTGATGACAGCCGTCTTTAATCTTTCGTCAACTTTACTCAATACGGTTTCATTGACAGTGGAAGATCATGTCTTATACAGGCTAGACATTTTCTGACCCACGTAGCATAGAATTGGGATGTGAAGGTGATGCCGTGATGCCTCACAAACCCGCATATACGCAATCTCTAAATCTACCGTAACACTGACAAAGTCGTCATCGTTGATGAGACGTAATTCGTGTTGCTACTACTGTACGTCGGCCCTCTACTGCATTTTGATGAAATTGTCATCTATTATAAAGTGACTTAAATTGAAGAGTCTGAAGAATTCTTCTCCTTTATCCTTAAATCCAAAGCAGATCCATTGCGTTGTTGTTTTACTGGTACATTATATTTTAGCAATACCCTTACGCTGCGTCTGAATAAGAATCATAATTTGAGCTGCTATATCTTGGGACATGTCATGACTCTGAAGTAAAGACATCAAGCTATTCAGGAGAGTAAAGCTTTTCATTAGCTTGCCGGAAATGCACTTATCGTAAAACCAATTTATACCAGAGTCGATTTGCCATTTCACAATTTGTTTCAATGCTAATGGACGTGAAAGGCAGTGGCCGAATGTTTCAACTTCATTCGAAGCCAATCCCAATGATCCAAACGCAGAAGCAAGATCGATGATTTGTCTAAAACCAGGGAAAGGCTTGTTTGAGTCATTGGTAGGCGACATCCACACTCCTGTGCCTCTGATCAGTATTTTTAACAAAGATGATGCCATTATATACGATGACGCATCAAAAATACAGCTATTATTCTCAAATATCAATGATTCAGCTATGGTCTCAATCTTCTTGATGGAATCCTTGGAGAGATGGAAAATTATTGAAGTAGCCTTAGATGACTCGTCGAGATCAACTATCAGGGTCTCTATAGCAAGAACAATATCTCGATCAAACGTTATCAATGTCGTTTCTATGGGCGTTATCTGAAGGCCTTTCTTTTGTTGATTTAGAAAGTAATCCATTTCACGTTTCACTTGAGTGCGTATCAAAGTCGCTTTTAATAGATCTGTTTTACGCCGGGCGTGTTTCACTGATAGATTTATTGCAACGTCCTTTATCTTCGTATCGATACTAGGTGGGACGAGACTATTAATAGCATTGCTGATGTATTCAATTACAACTCTTTGGCATTTGTATTGAAGTGTAATACCTGCATCCCTCTCAATTTTTTGCAGGGCTCTTAAATACCAGTCAAGATCGATTGGCGTTGGAATGTGTTCTTTTGCAAACACAGACTTGACTGCATCCTTCACATTGGGAATGATGTAATCCTCTAGGCAGATTTTTGACAAGATGTGCTCTATGCTAAAATCAATTACAAACTCGCATAGTTGCTGGAGATGCTTGTGTTGGTGGAAAAATGCATCAATCAACATTCCATTTCCAATTTCGGTTTTCACCAATTTCTTTTCGCTTAAAAAACCCTGTAGTTTGCCTTGCTCTATTGGTCCAAGGGAGTCAAATCGTTCCGAAGTTCGGACATCAGGTGTTATAGAAAAATTGCTGCTAGTATTTGAGCTTAGGGAGTTTGGCTTGAGCTTCTTTGATGCCCCGCTAGATTTTATGAGTCGTCTATTATTTGCAATATCTGAAGCAAGCTTGTGTAAGTCATCCAAGTGTGTTGATGTTGAAAGGGTATATTGTGTACTCATTTTCAACGGACTTGCATCTAAAACATCTTGATTTTCATTGTACTTCGGATTACATAGTTTCCACGATGGGAGACGTTCAACCTCAGCCAATCCTATAACGTCGGCGAAGAATGTATCAAGTTGTAGCCCGATGGAGAGGAGATTTGAACTCAAATGGCTATAGCCTGAACTCGTTGAGTCGTTGAGACTCCGATGAATGCTTCTTAGCATTCCGAAGGTATCTCTATAGTAAGACTGTTGCATAGAAATACTGTCCCAAGACATCATCCAGAGAAAGTTCAACGACCAAGGGATGATAGAGACTAGATTACCCATTGTATATGCATCTTCAATGATGGAATTGATGGGTATCACTGGAGTAAAATACTCAAAAATTGCAGTGTCGCATTCTTTTATATACCAATTCGGTGAGAAGGCAAGTAAACCCAAGAATTTGGCAAGGAGCTGCAGTTCTCTCACACGTTGTTCCATACCTCTTGAATCATTTAATAAAGACATCTTCATGATCATATGTACAAGTCGTTTCTGGAGGTAAAGGTTAAAAGAGTAAGAGTCCATAGTCTTTATGAACATGAAGAAAAACTCTTGATGACCAGGGAAAAAATGTTCAGGCGAGGGGCCAACTACTGAGGCGTCCCGAAGAATAAGGGGTTTGCTGCTTTTATTCTTTTGCGCGACCTTCGACGTAAATCGGCTGTGCAGTTTCTATGAAAGGAAGAAAAGTGACATGAGGTACAATAAGGTATGGATTTGTAAATCTTGTTTGAGCATTGGATAGTTCAAATTCCTACCTGAAGACGATCCTTGTCCGCTACGTTATTGAGGATGTCTGCATCCAACTCTTGCGTTGGTACCAACCCAATTTGAATTAGGAGATCTGTGAACAATTCTGTAAACCATGGAATATTTGAAGATAGCAAGTTTGACATCATTTGATGAAGTGCTTGCTTGATGCCGTCCAAAGAACGTTGGATTTGCGTAGGATTAAGCACTGTTCCTCGCATTTGCTGAAACGCTCGAAGTTGGAATAGAAAGGTATCTTGAAAGAAAAGTAAACGAAATGATCAGCGCGAGGTACAAATAATGGCATGCAAAATAGATGTGAATGGCAAATATGTGCGACATACCTCTACATTGTTCTCTGTTGTTGTACATTGACGACAGATCTCGTGATCGATAGTTATGCCGACTATCTCTCTTTTCTAAGAAAGGTGTTGTCAAAATAGTATTCTTTCCTGATACTAATAGACCCGAATTATGATCCACTTGCCCGCATTTGCCCTCGGAGAGTAGAGCACTTTGATGAGATTCCAAACTTTGCTGAATTTTAGTGGCGACCTCCGGGACATACTCAATAAATATACGCACTTCTAATAGCGTCAGAAGAATGTCTGGATTCAAATTTACTATCACATTCTTTAAACTTTTGAAAACTTGTGCAGCAAATTGCCGACAATTTTCGGGGCTATTAAATAGTTGTTCCAAGTTCCGATTGTTGTCCAAGGCGTCATTGGAGTTGTGATCTTCGTCGCTGATTGCTATCAATCGGAGCATAAGTTGTAGTTCAAGGGCAATTGATGGGACCAGCTGTGATGTTATGATTGTACTATATGCCTTGACTGTGTTATCTCGCAAAGAAGAAGTCGCGTCTATAGATGTTTCTTTTGTACTTTGAGTGAAGGGTTTCAAATAATGTGTTCGCGCTTGGTCTGATTCTACTGATATCAGTCTAATCGCTTTGCTTTTTGACGGGATTTTTTCCATCGGTACAGTTAACTGATTCTGAATTGGCATGCTCTTTTGCTGAAATCCATCAGAAGCATGATCACCCATTATTCTTTTCATTGGATCTTTTTTCTTGATATTCAGCGATCCATTGACACGTCCATTCATGATTCTATCCATGGGATCTTTATTAGAAGTCGAAGGAGCGACCAATCCATCAATATTCATTGATTTTTTTGAAGATTTCATTTGTTGTGCCTTGCTCTTCACGTTTGGATTACTATCATCTTTTTCATCGTTAGTTATGATGGCAGGCCAAGGATTTGCAGCAGTCAAATCACTTTGTAAGTTTGAAATATCCCCCCATGGGCTCTGTTGCTTGGTTAAGATTTGCGCTGGTCTTATCCTTCTCTTTACTTTCATCTTATTGACACTTGTTGATAGGGGTTCATCCATACTATTACTTGCTAACTGTTTCATAGGTTGATCTAGCTTTATCTTCTTCTTCACTTTCTTTTTTGGTTTGAGAATATTGGGTGCAGCCTGCTGCGACGAAGCAGATAACGAAGGAAAGCTTTCTTCGTACTTTGGAACATCTTTGTAAAGTGCCACATTTTCTGATACCTTTGAATCAGTTGAACCTTGCTCCTTTTCGAGATGGATTCTGCATGCATCGCGTATTGCATTCAAAATGGAGTATGCAACATCTACCCTCCGAGTACATCTTGAAGACTGACCATCTGTAGCACTATTCTCACAAAGTTTTTGTTCTGACGAGGGGATCTTTTCAAATTTATCCCCTTCCTTTTTTACTGATGTTCCTTGTAGCCATTGGATCAACCTTTCTGCCTGCTCGTTGGACGAAAGTGCTGAAATCAGTTGTGCTGAGGTGGAAAATGAAGCACATGGGCAGTTCTGGAACGCTGACTTTTCATGTTCGTCCATTTCTCAACCTATTTAATGATGTAAACCAAAAAATGTTTTTGCAGGAGCTGCTGAACAATTTTCTCGATGTTGACTTCCTAGTAATACAAAAGTTCACACCCACTTTACAACGAACTATCTACGATGGTACCTTTATTGGAGTTTATATTTTAGGCGTCTGATGAGATGTGAGGAGTGGCTGAAGAAATAAAAAATGATCTCAAATTGTTGGAGATGATAACCTATAGATAAATGTTTAATAATCAATAATCATAATTCCAAACTCCAAAATAATAAATAATCATGAGAAAACGAGAAGCCCGCGCAAGGACCTCACTTTTGAAAGTGTGCAAAAGCGCGCAAGTCCCAATTTTGTCCGAAGACTTGCGGACTGCGCACGCGCAATGTATGCGCTAAGAACTCTCAATAGGCCTAAACAATGGACAAATAATTCCTCGCGCGCTCTTCTTTGAATTTCAACAGCTGATTTTTCAATTTGGTGAAAACCACCTCAGCACTCA
>Ga0306864_1000827_pt1 | contig 13598 bp, 9 predicted proteins | sample AntRauTorckE5430_FD_190448 | JGI IMG/M metagenome (GOLD analysis project Ga0306864, IMG submission 190448) | Saline lake microbial communities from Rauer Islands, Antarctica - Metagenome Torckler E5 #430 (v2) (version 2) | ecosystem: Environmental > Aquatic > Non-marine Saline and Alkaline >...
AAACTGAGCACAGAAAATATTACTATTTCGTCATCGTCCAAACCGATTGCACATCATTTTCCAGTCTTTCCCAAACTCGTTTGGTTTCTGTATCTTCCGCAATCACAAAATTCAATATATCTTCTGACATTTCACGATTCGTTAATTGAATCTTTGCCCCTTCATCGTAATATTCAAAAGCATACGAAATGTCAACGACACCATCTTGAATTTTAACCGTTGCGTGATCATAAAAGGTAGCCGTACCATCTCTGGTTTCATTGCCCAGACCAGAAGTCATTTCTTCATGTATTTTCCAAACAACGCCTTCTTTTTCTGCCGTTTGTGGAGTTTCTTCTACAAACCTCCACAAAAACTCTTTTAACGAAAAGGGTTGTAGCTGTTGATCTTCGCCTTGCTGACCTTCTTCTACGAATTCACAATTTGTCATTAAAAATAAAGCAATGATTGCTAACAAAATTGAATATTTCATATTTGATTTTTTTGGTAATTTGTTAAATAAAATGGGAAAGGTAATAGATTAATTTAGGGCTTTTTTAGAAAAATCCTTCTAAGTTTATAGTTCATAACCTCATCAAAATAAGGATATGAATTTGGTATGAATGACAATTTTCCACGAATACTCTTCTAAAAATACCGTACTTTTACGCAAAATAGTGACGATTTTATTCATAAAAACCTGAATTGTGCAAGATCTTTTTCAACCGACAACCGTTCCACAGACTTACGTTACCGTAATTTTACCGTTGGCATTGCCAAAGGAATATACTTATGCCGTGCCGTTAGAAATGGTCGAACAGATTAAACCTGGCGTTCGAGTAGAGGTACAATTTGGTAAAAATAAGTTGTATTCAGCTTTGGTATATCAAGTTTCATTGGAAAAACCAGAGGCTTATACGCCCAAGCCAATCGTTTCTGTCTTAGATACAGAGCCGATTGTGATGGAAAAACAGTTTGATTTTTGGCGGTGGATGGCGGAATATTATTGCTGCACGATCGGTGAGGTGATGAATGCGGCTTTACCGAGTGGCTTGAAGTTGGCGAGTGAAACGAAATTGGTATTATCGCCGATTTTTGATGGCGATTTTACGGATTTGAATGATCGAGAATATTTGATTGCGGAAGCGTTGACGATTCAAAATGAATTGACGATTGAGGAGGTGCGGAAGATTGTGAATTTGAAATCGGTTTATCATTTAATTGATGCGTTATTAGAAAAGAAAGTAATTTTTTTGGAAGCAGAATTAAAACATAAATATAAGGTCAAAACAATAGATTGTATTAAATTAGCAGAACCTTATTTTTCAGCAAATGAATTACTACGACAGGCTTTTGAGGATATTTCGAGAGCGAGTCGGCAAACGGAAGGTTTAATTGCTTTTATTCAATTATCAAAAAATAAGAAAGATGTTACAAAAAAGGAATTAATGGAATTTGCGGGCATCGGCTCGGGCATTATTAAGGAATTAGCAAACAAAGGCATTTTAGAAATTTATAAAAAAGAAATCAGTCGATTAAATGAATATTCGGAGGATTTGATTGATGGTTTTCCCCTTGCCGAACAGCAAAAAACAGCGATTGCCGAAATTATCCAACATTTTGAAACGCAAGATGTCGTATTATTAAAAGGTGTGACGGGAAGTGGCAAAACTCGGGTTTATATCGAACTCATCGAAGCGGCTATGAAACGTGGCGAACAAGTTCTGTATTTGCTGCCCGAAATTACGCTAACGGCACAGATTATCAGCCGTTTACAAAAGATTTTTGGGGACGATATTTCCGTTTATCATTCTCGTTTTAATAATGCCGAACGGGTTGAAATTTGGCAATCAGTTTTGAATGGAAAATCAGTTGTCGTTGGTGCGAGGTCGAGTATTTTTCTCCCTTATCGCAATTTGGGTTTAATCATTGTGGACGAAGAACACGATTCTTCGTTTAAACAACACGACCCTGCGCCTCGCTACAATGCCCGTGATATGGCGGTTTTGATGGGACAAACGCACAAGGCAAAAGTGATTTTGGGAACGGCTACGCCTTCGGTCGAAACGTTTCAAAATACGGTGACGGGCAAATATGCTTTGGTCGAAATGAAGGAGCGTTTTGGCGGCTTGGAATTACCAAAAGTAAAAATTGTTGATTTAAAAGAAGAAACCCGAAAAAAGAAAATAAAATCTAATTTTTCTTCTGTTTTATTAGAAGAATTAACCAACGCTTTGGAGCGTGGCGAACAGGCAATTTTATTTCAAAATCGCCGTGGTTACTCGCCAACTTTACACTGCAATACCTGCGGTTGGGTTTCGGAATGTGTGAATTGCGATGTGAGTTTGACTTACCATAAATTTTCCAATACTTTAAAATGTCATTATTGCGGTCATCATACGAAAGTGCCGACCGGTTGCCCAGCTTGTGGGCAGCAAAAAATAATGATTAAGGGTTTTGGAACGGAAAAAATTGAGGACGATTTGCAGATTTTATTGCCTAAAGCAAAAATCGCACGAATGGATTTTGATACCGTTCGCACGAAAAATGCACATACCGAAATCATTCATAAATTTGAACAAAAAGAAATCGATATTTTGGTCGGAACGCAAATGGTGACAAAGGGTTTGGATTTTGATAACGTTGGCGTTGTGGGTGTTTTGAGTGCCGATCATTTGCTGCATTTTCCCGATTTTCGAGCGTCCGAACGGGCGTTTCAATTGATGACGCAAGTGAGCGGACGAGCAGGGCGAAAGAAAAAACAAGGTTTGGTCGTCATTCAGGCTTACGACACCGAACACCCCGTTTTGGCAGAGGTTTTTAGCAATGATTTTGAGAACTTTTTCCGCCGTGAAATCATGGAACGCAAGTCATTTTTGTACCCGCCTTTTCATCGGTTGATAAAAATTCAAATTAGCCACCGCAAAGTCGATAGTGTAAAATACGGTGCCGAATATTTTGGAAATTTGCTCAAAGAAAAGTTAGGTTCAAGGGTTTTAGGTCCAACAGAACCCGGTATTTCAAGAGTTCGGTCATACTATTTGCGAGATATTTTAATCAAATTGGAACGCAATAAACGAGTGATTGACGGGACGAAAAATCTACTTCTGGCAGTTTCCCAACAGCTACAACACGAAAAAGGAATGTCGGGGATTAAGATTAATATTGATGTGGATCCGTATTAATTTTTGGTGGATTGGCAGTTTTCAGTTGGCAGAAATTAGGTGCAAAAAGTTGAAATAGTTTTAAAATTCATCATTTTAATTTGTACTTTTGAAAAAAAATAAAATATGGAAAATACAGAAACATTTACATTCATAGACTTATTCGCAGGGATTGGTGGTTTTCATCAAGCATTGAGTTCGTTAGGTGGCAAATGTTTGGGTTTTAGTGAGATTGATAAAGATGCGATTGAAACCTACTGCACAAATTATAATATTTCACCTGATATTAATTTAGGTGATATTCAAAAAATTGAAGCACTTCCCGAACATGATATTTTAGTAGCAGGTGTGCCTTGTCAAAGTTGGTCAATTGCAGGGAAAAATTTGGGTTTTGAAGATGATAGAGGACAACTTTGGAATGACACAATTTACTTATTAAACCAATCTCGACCGAAGGCATTTATTTTTGAAAATGTCAAAGGTTTAGTGGATCCCCGCAACAGAAAATCTTTGGATTACATCATGCAAAGAATTGGAGCGGCAGGATATTTTGCCAAATATTTTGTTTTAAATTCCTACGATTTTGGCGTACTTCAAAATCGTATGCGTGTGTATATTGTAGGTTTTGATAATGAAGAATCGCTTAACGAATTTCGTTTACCAGCCACTACTTTCAATGAAAAAAAATTATTTGAAGTTTTAAATAATTTAGAAAAACCAACTGCTAAAAATAATCCAACGGTTGCCAAAGATTTGTTTGGTAATCCGATGAGTTTTAATTCAACAAGGATTCAAAAAGGAAGTGGACGAAATGACTTTTTTATCTTTAGTGATATTAGAAACGGTCATTCTACGATTCATTCTTGGGATATTATAGAAACATCTGAAAGAGAAAAAAATATTTGTTTGTTATTATTAAAAAATAGAAGAAAAAAATATTACGGGTTATTAGATGGTTCTCCGCTTTCGCTAAATCATTTGCAAGAATTAGATAATTCCATTGATTTAACTGAATTAGAGGAATTAGTTAGTAAAGGAATTTTAAAAAAAGTACCTTTTTTATTTGAAATTATTGATAATAATAATTTATCGGAAAGCGAACAATTAGTTCTTAATCATGCACAAGATGGCGTAATCCGATTAGATGTTTTAAAAGCATCTAAAAAATTAAAAATAAATAAGTTAAACATCAAAAATACGATTCTTGAATTAATTGAATTAGAAAAGTTAGCTTGTATTGAAGAACGTTTCGAGTTTAAATTCACAAAAATAAGTTCAGGTATTTTTGGCGTAAATCGAGTTTATCTTCCTTCTGCCAATACCTACCCAACGTTAGTAGCAAGTGATACCAACGATTTTGTGGCGACAAAAAATATTGATATTAATAATAAAAATTATAAAAAGGAATTTGTAGAACAGATTTATAATAAAGATGCGTTCCGAAAAATAACGAAAAAGGAAGCCTGTATTTTACAAGGTTTTTCGCCCGATTTCATTTTGCCTGAAAAACGGAATCGTTGGATGAAACTTATTGGTAATAGTGTTGCTATTCCTGTTGTTCGTGCCTTATCAAAAAGTATTATTGATATAAAAATTTTGCAAAATGAATCTATTGAAACCCTTGTTTTATGAAAAATGAAAAAGAAATAATATTACGTCAAGCGATTAATTCGATTATTACAAAATTAATGGAAAGAATTATGGAAAGAGTCTTGTATAAAGACCCTTTTAATAAAGAAGCTCATCAAGCAAAGAAACCTTTATACGCTGCACTTGTTCCAGATGAAATTTTCAAAGGAAGTCATTTTGAAAGACGTTTTGTAACGCCTTTTGGTGGTGTTTGGGAAAAACTTTGTGTTGCGGCAGCAACGGCAAGTATGGGTTTTGCCGAACAAAGCTATACCGTGAATGGACAAATTCGAGAAGGACGATTACGTAGAATTCAAGAAATATTAAATAAACTTGAACATCAGAACGGAACGGAAAAACGCCAACCCAACTTTGAAAAAGAAATTGAATATATCAAAAAAGGTAAAGGCGAGTTAATTCCTATCACTATCATTTGTGATGTTTTTATTAGAAATGAAGCGACAGGCGAAAGTTTTGCTTTTGAGATAAAGGGACCGCTGCCTAACTCTGACCAAACCAAAGTGAGTAAAGAGAAAATTTTTAAACTATTCGCTATGGAAGAACCGCAAATCACAAAAGCTTTTTTTGCTTTACCGTACAATCCTTATGGTACAAAAGCGGAATATAATTGGAGTTTTCCTAAACGTTGGTTTGATATGAATAACTCGCCTATTGTTCTGATTGCAGAGGAATTTTGGGATTTTATTGGTGGAGTTGGGACTTATGAATTGTTTATTGATGAGGTCAATCAATTGGGAAAACATTATAAAGAACGGATTTATAAAGAGTTTTTAGGGATTGAACCTCCGAATATTGATTAATTAAAACCGTGTCGGTTTTGAAAACCGACACGGTTTAATCTCAGAAACCTTCAAACGAAAAAGAGCATTAAAAAACGAAATGATTCCGTTTTTCAATGCTCTTTTAATTTTAATTATTTATTTTAATTTTTATTGGAAATTAATCCGTCAAACGCGTTAAAATACTCAAAACATACCAGAATAATAACATCAAGGAAGCGAACAAACCGAGTGCTGCGGCGACGTGTTGATTTTTATTGTAGTGATGTAATACGTTAGAGGTTTGGTACAAAATAGAACCGCCTGCTAAAATAACCATGGCTACGGAAAACCATAAACCTAATGAAAAACCAAATAACATTCCTGCAACGACTAATCCGATAGCGATAAATCCGCCAACGGTCAAAGCTGAACTTAGGAATGAAAAGTCTTTTTTGGAAGTCAAAGCGATATAAGATATTCCTGTGAATAATGCCAATGTGATGACGACGGCTTGATTTAATACGGCTGTTGATTCTGTGAAATAAATCGCCATATATAGCATCGGTACAAAAACAAATGCTTCGACCACAACGTATAAAAACATCGCTAAGTATTGCTGCTGCACGCTCGTAGAACGCATCGCCCAACGCTCAATCGCTGAAGTTGCAAACATAAATCCGCCTAAAACGATTAGCCAAGTCATGCCTTGCGTCATCGCCAAACCGATTTCAACGATAAAAGGTGTATTCAAAAATAAGGCTTCGACCAAAACAAAACCGAGTACCGCTAAGGCAACGTGTGTGTATGTTTTGCGAATAAAATCGACACGAGTAACTTCTGACTCTTGAGCGACTGAAAATAAATTAGCATCTAAAGGCTCTTCCATAGAAAAGAATATTTTTAAAAAGTTAATAAATTATTATGTTTCAAAGGTAATTTTTTTTTGGTAATTCATACCCTCGTTTTGAGTAAGGATAAAGGATTTTCCTATAAAAAGTTGAATTGACATAATTCTATTTTATGTTTACTCCGTAAACGTTTTTTGGCTTTAGATATTAGAACTCAAATTTTAAATCTAACGTCTAAAAGCGAAGCGGTCTAACATCTAAAATCTAATATTTAAAGTCTAAATTTGTAAACAAATTGGTAAGTTGTTAAATAATAATAGCTTATTGAAACGACAAAGTTATTTCAATAATAAATAGTCAAACAATCATAACAATCAAACAATTATAACAATTATTAAAACGATGAAAATCAAGTTTGGAATTTTGTTTTTAATCTTTGCAACAGTTACCTTAAATGCACAAGATGTGGATATTTTAGAACCTCCGATGCCAAAAGTGGATAATAATTTTAAGGATTATAAATCCCAATTATCACATATCAATATCCCGATTACGATTAGTATTAAGGATGTCGAAACGATGATTAATAAGCAGTACGACGGGGTGATTTATGAGGATATGGATTTTGATAATAACAAAAATGACGACCTGAAAGTCAAGGTGACGAAACGGTCTAAAATCATTGCGGGGACGATGGATAACCAGGTGAAAGTGATTATTCCGCTGCATATTTGGGCATCAAAACAGGTACGTCAAAGTGTTTTTGGTAAAGAATTTAAGCAGGCAGCAGATACAGAATTTGAGGTGACGATTGTCTATTATATCGATATGGAGATTAAATCTAATTGGGAATTGGAATCGGTCACAACAGGTAATTTTAAGTGGGATAAAAAACCTGTGGTTTCGGTTGGCGGCTTGATTGATATTCCGTTGGAAAGTCAAATTGAAGCACCGCTGAGGGAGCAAGTTGATGCGATTGCAAAGGATATTGATAAGGCGATTAAAGATGCACTTAATTTGAAGGCAATCGGTACGGAAGCCTGGTCGATGGCACAAGAGCCGATGTTGATGGATTCTATGACGAATGCGTGGCTGTATATTAATCCGAAAACGGTTTATGCTACGCCTTTGGTGCTAAAAAGTGGTCGGGCGACTTTCGATTTGGGGATTTCAACTTATGTGAGCAACACGTTTGGGGAGGCCAAAAAAGAGGTGACGACTTCGGCTTTGCCACCTTTAAAAATTGTAAAATCTGTTCCTGATAATTTTAGCGTCGTGTTGAGTGCGATTGCAGGTTATGACGAAATTAAAACAATTTTGAATACGCAATTTACGAATCAAACGTACACTTACGAAGACCAAACGATTACGATTACCGAAATGGATTTCGTCGGTAGTGCGGATAAGGTGATTATTAAAGTTGGTGTAGATGGACAAATAAAAAAGGGGATTTTGAAAAAGCGAGTTCGAGGTGCGTTATTTTTGGAAGGTATTCCATATTACGACTCCACGGATATGGCGATTAAAATCCGAGATTTGGAATATACGCTGGATACAAAAGATGTTTTGTTGAAAGCAGCAAAATGGCTTTCTGATAAAAAAATCAAGGATTTAATGGCGGATAACTTAGTATTTCCAATAGGTGACCAAATTGAAGAGGCTAAAAAAATGATTGAAAAAGAACTCAAAAGTGTAGCGGTGAATGAATACGCAACGGTTTCTGGTTCGTTGAATAGTTTGCGTCCAGAAGGTATTTATTTGACCGAAAAGGCGATTCATGTGGTGATTTTGGCAGACGGAAAAGTGAGGATGAGAGTGGGAGGTTTTTAAATGTTAAGTGTTAATTCATACTACTACACAAAATAAAAATTTGAACCACAAAGACACAAAGAACTATAAAGTCGTATTCGATTGATTATTAGTACATTATCTTTGTTTACTTTATACCTTTGTGATTCAAACTTTTATTTTGTGTAATAGTGTGATTTATTCCGCATTTAAAATCATTTCTGCTGCTTTTTCAGCAATCATAATCGTTGGAGCGTTAGTATTTCCACGAGTAACGTTCGGCATTACAGACGCATCAACGACTCGTAAACCTTTGATTCCGTGAACTTTAAGCTCGTGATTAACGACCGCCATATCGTCATTTCCCATTTTGCAAGTAGAAGTCGGATGATACAACGTTTCACCCGTTTGACGGATATGTTCTTCAATTACTTTATCGTCAGAAAGTTGTTTACTTGGAATATAAAAGCCCGTTCTGTACGGTTGAAACGCTTTCGTCATGCCAATTTTTTCCGCTAATTTGTAACCCCAAATTGCCCGACGCACGTCATCTTCCGTACTCATATAATTATGGTCAATCATCGGCGCAGCGTTAAAATCGGACGAAGCTAATTTGACCGTTCCTTTGCTACTCGGATTTAATATTTTTCCGCCAATCGAATAACCGTTGCCTTTTTTCGGGTTTTTAAATCCATGTTCCACGAAATAATTTGGTGCAAAATGATACTGAATATCATTCGCAGGTTGGTCGTCTGACGACTTCACGAACGCTCCAGCTTCTCCAACATTACTACTAAAAGGCCCTTTTTTGAATACCAAATATTGGAATAAATTTTTGAATACAACAGGGAATCTTTCCGCCGAATCCAAGGAATTTTTATAATTTGTATGAAAAACAGAAAAAGAAACCATGTGGTCTTGCAAGTTTTTTCCAACTCCAGCTAAATTTTTAACTACCGGAATATTATGCGATTTCAACTCGTTTTCGTCACCGATTCCCGACAGCATCAAGATTTGCGGACTGTTATAAGTACCTGCCGAAAGGATGACTTCTTTCGTTGCCGTGATTTCGTGCGATTGCCCATTTTGATGATAAATAACCCCAGTTGCCGTTTCTTTTTCAATCGTAATTCGCTCAACTTTTGCGGTGACTTCTAAAGTCAAATTCGTTCTTGAAAGTATTGGTTTTAAATAACCTTTTGCTGCGCTGCAACGCTCTCCGTTGATGTGTGTCACTTGAAAATGACCGAATCCATCTTGCGATTTTCCGTTAAAATCCTCGTTTTTATCATATCCCAATTCCTGCCCAGCTTCCACAAAAACATCAGAAAGATGATTGGTATAATTTCGATTCGTAACGTTCAACATCCCACCTTTTCCATGAAAATCATCATTGATAACTTCTTGATTTTCAGCTTTTTTGAAGTACGGCAAAACCTCATCATAAGACCAACCTTCGTTTCCCAAAGCCGCCCATTCTTCATAATCTTGCTTATTGCCACGAATATAAATCATCGCATTAATGCTACTCGAACCGCCCACAACTTTCCCACGAGGCAAATACATTTCTCGATTGCCCATATTTTTTTGAGGCGTTGTATGAAACGCATAATCAACATCTGACTTAAATGTTTTTGGAAAAGCCGCAGGGATTTTTATATCATCTGATTTGTCCTCACCACCTGCTTCCAACAACAAAACGCTATTTTTTCCATCTGCCGTCAGTCGATTTGCCAAAACGCAACCTGCCGAACCTGCACCGATTATTATATAATCGAAAGTTTTTTTCATCATTATTTGGTTAGTTATTCGTGATTTATGATTAGTAGCGTAACTGCTCCCTATTCACAAACAATTAAAAATACTTAATCGTCAAATCAATTAATTTTTGTTTAAAACCATCGTAAGGCGGCATCAACATTTCCAACGCATTTGGAATATGTTGTTTTAAAATCCCCCTTGCATTTGAAAAAGATTTGAACCCTTCTTCGCCATGTGCCTTGCCAATTCCACTATTATTAGAACCGCCAAATGGCAAATGCGTATTAAAAAAGTGCGCAGCATTATGATTGATACAGCTTCCGCCAGCTCGGGTATTACTCAAAATATGGCTGATGTTTCGGTTGCTTTTACTATAAATATACAACGCCAACGGTTTATCTCTTGCGTTCACTTCGGTAATCACTTCATCTATATTTTTGAAAGTATAAACTGGCATAATTGGCCCAAAAATCTCGTTTGTCATCAACGTAGAATCTTTGGAAACATTCGTCATCACGGTTGGCGAAATATAGTTTTGACTTTCGTCAAATGTACCGCCAGTTTCCACTTTTGCCCCTTTACTAATCGCATCTTCTACGTAGCCTTTTAACCGATTAAAGTGACTGTTATTCACAATTCGAGCGTAAGAAGTTTCGTTCGCTGCATCATTTTTATAAAACGTTTCAATGTTTTTAGTGACGGCTTTTAAGAATTCTTCTTTTTTACTTTCGTGAACAAAAACATAATCCGGAGCAATACAAACTTGACCATTATTAATATATTTTCCCCACGCAATCCGACGAGCTGCGGTTTCAATATCGGCAGTTTCATCAACGATAGTAGGCGATTTTCCACCTAATTCTAACGTCACCGAAGCCAAGTGTTGAGCAGCCGCTTTCATCACGATTTTACCGATATTCGGTGCACCAGTAAAAAAGATATGGTTGAATGGCAATTTTAATATTTCCGTTGATTCTTCAACACCGCCTTCAATGACCACAATTTCATTTTCATTAAAAACTTCCTCAATCATTTTTTTCATCAAAGCCGATGAATAAGGTGTATTTTCAGACGGTTTAATCATCACTGTATTTCCTGCCGCAATCGCCGAAGCCAAAGGCCCAAAAGTCAAATTAAAAGGAAAATTCCACGGTGAAATAATCAACACCACGCCTTTCGGTTCATGTCGAACGTAAGAACTCGACCCCAACATCGCCAAAGGCGTAGGAATTCGATGATTGCCCATCCAGCTGCGTAATTTACTTTTAGCGTGCTTGATTTCGCTCGTAATCGGGAAAATTTCCGTCAAATCCACCTCGCTCGGATGTTTTCCATAATCCTTAAACAAAGCCTCCTTAATTTCGGGACGATATTTTTCAATCGCTTCATGAAATTTTGTCAATTTCGCTTTACGTGCAGAAACGTCAGTATTACCGACATTGTATTGATTTTTTTGTTGTAAATCAAAAATCCGCTTGATTTCGGCAGCAGATGTACTTGCTACGGTAATTGATTTTGATAAAGTTGTAGTCGTCATAATTTAGTTGTTTTTGTTGCTAAAATTTGTAGAAAACAATCCTGTCGAGTTTCGCAATCCACTATTTCCTCAATTCCTTTTTCAATATTTTTCCAGTCGCACTCATTGGCAACGCCCCCAAAAATTCAATCATTCGAGGATATTTATAAGCTGCAATATGTTCTTTTGTCCAAGCAATCAAATCACTTTCAGAAACATAAGCACCACTTTTTAAGACCACACAAGCCTTTATTTCTTCGCCCATTTTATCATCAGGCACACCGATAACCGCCACCAAAGAAATCGCTTCATGCTGCATCATCACCTCTTCGACCTCTCTCGGATAAACGTTCAAACCGCCACGAATGACCATATCTTTAGTTCTGTCCACGATAAAATAAAAACCGTCTTCGTCTTTAACCGCAATATCTCCAGAGTGCATCCATCCATTTCTGAGCGTTTCCGCATTGGCTTCGGGCTTATTGTAATACCCTTTCATCACGTTATGTCCACGATAAATTAATTCACCTTTTTCGCCAGTCGCCACTTCATTATCATTTTCATCAACGATTTTCACCTCAACGCCCCAAGCAGCCGTTCCAACGCTACCAGGCTTTCGCCCAACTTCGATATGGTTAAACGTCACGACAGGCGAACCTTCCGACATCCCAAAACCTTCCAAAATCGGCACATTAAACTTCGCTTCAAAACCTTCTAAAACATTGACAGGCAAAGCCGCACCACCAGAAACCGCTGTTTTTAGATTTTTAGCAATAGCTGCTAAATCAAATTTCGTATTTTCATAATTCAACAAGCCCCAATACATGGTCGGCACGCCTGCGAAAATGGTCGTTTTGTGTTTTTGCATTAAATCTAAAACCGTTTCTGCATCAAAACGAGGTAACAATACGTTGGTCGTCCCTTCATAAACCCCAGCATTCATCAAGCAAGTCATCGCAAAAATGTGGAATAATGGCAAGACAATCAATTGACTATCAGAACTATCTGTTTTAATAATATTCGTAGAAAGTATGGCATTGAGCAATAAATTCGAGTGCGTCAATTCCGCACCTTTTGGCCGACCTGTCGTCCCTGAAGTATAAACAATGACCGCCGTATCGTCCGCACTTGTCTGCACAGTTTCCGTCACGGGCGACTGATTTGCCATCAACATGCCCATCGTTTTCGTACCTTCTATTGGCGACGGGTCGGTTGGTTTTGCAGTAATTACAAAGAAATCTTTACACGTTTCCACGTTCTGAAAACCAGCATAACCTTCCGCTGCCATCGGCAAATCGGGCGTACCCACAAAACATAAATAAGCTTTCGCATCAGAATCTCGCAAATGATATTCGACTTCATCTCTTTTGAGCAAAACGCTTAACGGCACAACCGTTGCTCCTGCTTTCAAAATCCCGAAATAAGCCATTGGAAAATAAGGTAAATTCAAACAATTTAAAGCGACTTTATCGCCTTTTCCGATGCCAATTGCTTTTAATCCGTTTGCAATTTGGTTGGCAGCACCGTTGATTTGGGCATAATTCAAATGCGTATCCATAAAAATAAAGGCATCTTTGGTCGGATATCTTCTCGCACTATCTTCTAAAATTACCGAAAGGTTTAACATGGTTTTTATTGATTATTATTACTAAATTTGGTTTATATTTGAACTATTATTGTAATTAACTATTCATTATCAAAATATTATTCTGTAAATATCTATATAAGTTTTATCAAATTTCAAAAAGATAATCTCAAATTATATAAGGATAATCTCAAAGAAAATTAATACATTATAAAATTCATCATTATCATTATCACGCTATGTTAGACTTATCAAAACCAATTACGCAAAAGTCAATTTTCACTGCAAATCGCTCTGAATTATTGGTAAATCACGATGTTATTAAAGAAAAACGAAGTTATGCGTTCGATAATGTGGTCTTTGCTTATGTCAAAAATGGGGTGAAAAAAGTCTATATTCCGACCGTTCCAGAGATTGATTTGTCGCCCGACATGATTATTATGGGAACGACCAAAATTGATGCGAAGGTGTCCTTATATACGGCATCGGTTGAGCAACCGATTACGTGTTTTACTTTAGAAATTTCAAAAGAACAGGTTTGGAATA
>Ga0306864_1000828_pt1 | contig 13594 bp, 10 predicted proteins | sample AntRauTorckE5430_FD_190448 | JGI IMG/M metagenome (GOLD analysis project Ga0306864, IMG submission 190448) | Saline lake microbial communities from Rauer Islands, Antarctica - Metagenome Torckler E5 #430 (v2) (version 2) | ecosystem: Environmental > Aquatic > Non-marine Saline and Alkaline >...
TCGATTTTCTTGTGAAGGCGATCCTGGTGCTGATCGTGTCCCCATTTTTCGCCATCGTTGGCTTTCGAATTTCCTTTTTTACCCATTGCAACTTATATTAATGTTATGTTGTTTGTGATGTTGTGTAATGTATGTCGTGTGACTCAATCAGCAAGTACCTGGGTATAATGTGTGTGTCGTCGTGCGCTGTATTTGCAAGAGCAGAGGTACTAGCGTGAGTGAGTGATACAGCGTACACTTGTCTAGTATGATGTAATATGCAATATTATGTATCTGGTATTGAGATACGAAGAAGGAGGAAGTAAAGTATTAGGAGTGAAGAGCTTCATCCAAAATCGACACATCACTAATTACCATCAGAATCACCATACATGGATCATCATCATCATTATCATTATCGTTGGTCGGTGGTCGGCGATAAAGCAGCATCATTCCTTAGTATTCAAATTCGGGCGCGGAATGAAATGGTTGGCTGACAAACCTTAAAAAAGTTCAAAATGCAACAACATAAGATTACAAATTACAACCTACCATACTGCGTTACATGTTACATATTACACGACGCTGTTGAACTCTTTTAGGACCGTACTTAGTGATAAATAGATTAGAAAGACAAAGATAACACCCACGAGCATCCAACATTCAACCATGGAACCAGCATCCTCATCCGATGACGACAGCAGCGTCGAAGAAGCTGCTCCTTCTAGAAATCTAATCCCTAGAAACAATAACGATGGATCCTCCAGCGCTCCTTCCTCCAGTTCTGACGAGGACGACAATGATAATGATGATGATGATAGTTCGGTAGAACAAGCAACAAACTTTAACGACTTACCTTCTGACGATAGTTGCATGGAAGATAGCGATAATGACAATGATGACTGGAATTCAAACAAGGATCAAGACCAAGAAGAGCAACAGCACGCACCGGAGGACATTCCGCTCGCAGATAGGATCTACTCCAAGCGCAATGATGGAATTAAGAGCCAGGCCAAAGCTAGAGCGGAGAAAAAGAATCAAGCGATCATACTCGCGCAGAAACGGCTGTTGGAATTGAAACGGAAGCGCGAACAGATGAGCAGTGATTCGGATTCAGATTCAGATGAGTCGGATGAAGGAGAATTGTCAGGAGGAGGCTCTGCTGTTACTGAGAAGAAGAAGAAATCGAAACATGCTCCTACTGTCGCATCTTCTTCTCGCAAGGCATTCTTTGAACGCGGTGCGCCTGATCTCAATTCATCCGGTCTCGGCGTGGCAGTGGGTGCCAACAAATATAAACCAAGAGATCCGAGGATGCAAAGTCTCAGTGGTTATCTTGACAATAATGTATTCGAAAAACGATATGAATTCTTGGAACAAGTTCAGAGTGACGAAATTGACAAGATAAAGGTAAGGTGTAAAGCATGGAAGGTCACCGGATCCAAGGGAAATAAGTTGAGGAGGAAATTGGGCATGACATCAGATGGTCGGATTGCAGAGGATGATGACGAAGAGTTAAAGAGGTTAGTGCAAGAACGTGCTGCAAGGAGAGATGCAAAAATGCGTAGTGCAGCCAAGAGTGCTGTTAAGAAGAAACTCAGAGATGATGTTGCGGATGGAAAAAGAGGAGCGTATCATCTTAAGAGGCGAGAAATGAAGGAACTCGAGTTGTCGGCAAGATTCGATCAACTCCGAAAGAAGGGAGGAGACTCTGCAGTTAATAAAGTGCTGGCAAAGAGACGAAAACGAAAGATGGGCAAAGACTCTGGCCTTATGCCAAAAGCGTCTGGGTTTTAAAACTGAAAGTCGTTTTCTAAAAATGTTTATTTAATTTAGACTGATACCGAGTATCCATACGTAGGGAATTTAGGAGAACAAATGTTGTCAAAAGATAGGTACCACTGATATCAACAAATGATGAGCCACAATTTAGTATTCCATTCCTCAAAGGTTGTAATGATGCAGGATTGAGTTAGTAGTATGTAGGGCTAGCAGCAGCAGCAGCAGCTCTCTTTGCCCAAATGACACTAATAGGAATGCTTTGTGTTATGACTGGAAGGTAGATTAGATACATATGAATAGTCTATGGGTGGGTGGTACCCACCGGCCTGCGGATAGGATTGGTAGTTGTTACATATAGTGACAAACAGTCGACGTTGTTGCTCCTCGTGAGCACATTGCAAATCGTGAAAGTCATGATCATATGAACGAGCTGCGACCATAGTGAATGGAACAGGAACAGAAGGATCAGGACAGTGATAGTTGACATCTCTGTATGAGGAGCGTGGAAGTAACAGGTTGCATGCAGGTGCTTGCTATATCAAGGATCAGATGTTCGCAACCACGTGCATTGCTGGGAGCTCATGGCCATCTTGTTCCCTTGCTTTTTCATGTTCTGATTTTTCTCGATTGTTCTGTAGCAGACATTAGACGGCAGCTGTCATAGTCACCTCGAACGAGCAACAGATTTCCATAGACAATCTACCTTCGTCCATCCCTGATTGATGACAAATCTGGACAAATGTCTGCATGCAAATTTTCAGCGCCTTAGTCTTCGATTAAGAGAGACATACTTGGTTGCGTCTTGGAAGCATTCTGGCATGACCTCCTGCTCAAACCTTTGCTTGTCAACTATGAAGAACGATCTTCCATTAAAAGCCATCCTACGATGTCTGAATGCTCGTTGCTTTCTAGAATTGCCATAAGCTAGTAGTGGTAAAAGCACAGGAGGGGCAGGATTCGATCGTCAACAAGAATGGAAACGTTAGTAGCTTATGACGACGATATCACGATTCTGATACTACTCTAGGAGTACTGTTTTCATGTCCACGCATCGTAGCTTATTACTGTCTTACCTGCAAAGGAAACTTCATATTTGGCATATTACCAGACAAATCGAGACTACTGTAGGCTGTTATAGTGAGGACGGCATGATGACAATATAATGGGGCAGCACAATCCCATTAAAACTCCTGATCTCATAAGCAAAAGCGAGAAGTTGCCACTGTCCGACAAGACAGGAATGAATCAAATGTTCGTTCAAAAGATAACTTGACGTCGTGTTCAGTCCTGCAGCATCCAAGATGATAGAATCATACATGCTTAGCCCTCTATTTATTGATAAGCATCTAGCATAAATGTTAGAGTACCATCAAAAAAGTAATGATACTCAGACTGCAATAATGAACAAGACTGCCTGCTGGTCAAAAGCATAGCTTTAGCACGATACTTTAGATTTGACATGAATAAGTATTTTACGTTTAAATTTGAGATATCCATAGAGCATTTAGCAACTCTTTCAGGCATTCGTCTTTATTTCTCAGGTCTTTTGGTGATGGCACATGGTCCCAGCTAGTTTGAAGAATTTTGCGTGACAAGCGTTTTCCTCTTTTCCAAACTTCAAAAAAGGCAATATCAGTGCCATTACAATCGATGATCATAAACCCTGGGCCACTCTTTTTTCCTTTATACCACTGTCCTCGGTAGCCGCTCAAGTTTCTCCACCTAAAGAATATTTGCAAACGGTCCGTATTAGCTCCCTATTATATTGTCATTTAAATACAGCTTCATTTAGGAAGATTCATGTCTCAATGTGCTTACCTCTTTTGGCCGAAACCACTTTGTTCGCCATCCTCAAAATCGCCCTCGTAGTGATCTCCATTCGCCCACGATATGAGACCGTATCCGTGACGCTCGTCATTATGGTAGTGGCCCATGTAGATATCTCCATTCGCAAATGTTTTCACACCGTACCCAAAGGCTTTATCTTGAAAAAAACCTCCATCGTAGACATCGCCATTGTTCATGAACTTCATTCCCTGCCCTGAACAGGATCCATCTACGAATTCCCCTTCATAGAAATCGCCATTGGACCAAGTGTAAATACCATGACCATGGAGGTTATTATTCTCGAAGTCTCCGTAGTAAGCGTCCCCACATGCGTATTGTTTGACTCCAGAACCGTGCGCTTCATCCTTATCCCATTCTCCACTGTAAACTTCAGCTGTAGAACCTTGTGTGGGAGTATGCAATAATATATGAGCATCAGAGGAGTCATGAGTATTGCAAGAATTCCGATTGGCAATGCTCACAACTATGGATTTGACACCACGCCCCGTTGTACATCCGTTCTCCCAATTTCCTACAAACACATCACCATTATTCCATGCGTAGCGACCAAACCCTTTCCTCTATATGTGCAAACGGAAGGAGGGAGGGGGGGATCAGGGATGAGATGGGACTATCAAGGCATAAAATATGTGAGGCTTGGCCAATAGACCAGCAGCCTGAAGTTCAATCATCTTACCACATCGCGGGAATACATCCCACAAAACACATCTCCATTCCCAAAATATTTCCTACCCCATCCGTGCATCCGACCTTTCTTGAATGATCCTTGAAAGACACCACCTGTTGCTTCTATGGATTTCTTGCCATGTGTTCCCCAAGGAAAGCCTTTCTTGAACGATCCTTCATATCGATCACCATTGCCCCACACGAAAGTTCCAGTACCTTGCATCGCGCCCATGCTGAATTCTCCGGAGTAAACATCATTTGAATGTTGCCATGTATACTTCCCTTTGCCATGACGAAGATAAATCGATTGGAGGGTGAAGCTTCCTTCATATAGTGCCATAACATGTCGACCTGATGCATCATAGAGGGTTTGAAGTGCATGTCCAATGACTTGGTCATTTTGGAAGTATCCATCTATTGTCATTGCCATTCCAGCAGAGTAATCATGAAGTAGTCCCTTCCCATGCTTGACGTAGTGAGCTCTGGGCAGCAAGGATGGTTGCATCTTCTTCCCTTTGTTGGTACTACTAAGGGGACCATCACTGTCACTAACGGTAGAATCAGTAACAAGTCGAGAAGGTACACAAGAAAGGATGTGTCCCTCATAGGTAGAATCAGTGCTTGGACAATATATAATTCTATACACTGTCTTATTTTGAGATTCCGCGCGAGAATATTTATGAAATTGGGCTTGATCTCCGGCCGCCGATGCAGCTATTGCTGCTATCGTTTCGCTATATGGCGGCATGACGAGCGCGCTGATGCTGATGCTGATGTTGGAATTGGTATTGCTGCTGATATTGCTGTTGTTGTTATCAATATCAATCTCAATATTGTCATTAATATTCTGAACGGATATATCTTTGTTTTTGAGTTTTAGTGTCGTGTTTCAATCTTTGAGATTTTTATAAGATGTCCATCGGTTGCTTTCGTAATATTAGTTTTGGGCTTTGGCCGTCGAGTTCTGAGTGATTAGTGCGCCATGATACCTGCTGGATTAAGATTGGATTGATTTAAACAACACAACAACACTTGCTCAGCTAAAGTGAGAAGAAGAGGTGCCATCAACAATCAAGCGGTGCAATGATGCTCTCAGAATTTCCCAAGAAGGTGGATAGAGTGCGTTGTTCGTTGACAATATTTCTAAATACATAAGCCTATAAACCGCATCGGGTAAGGGGAGAATCACTCGAATCTTGAAGTCTCGAAATATTGATTGATTTCTTATCTTCCACCAATGACAATGAATGATACATGTGAATGGGTAGAAAATATAATACAAAAGTCAACTTTCCAATTAAAGATTGTTACTATTGTAGGTACGCTTGCAATAGGGTTTGCTCCAGGTGAAGTATTCCATGAATTACCCCTTCACATCATGCAGTATACGCAGCTAGAATAATTATTTCATGGAACTGATAACGTGTACAACAAACAGATCATCATGCATTAGCAATTGCCACAAGAATTAATGCACGCCTCTTTTACGAGGGTTCCTGAGTAATCTCTGTCGCAATATCCATTGCGTCTCTGTTGTGCTTTTGAACTGTTCTTCGTCAGCCAATAGCAGCCTTGAATCTTCGCGTTATCCAGTTCAAATTCGAATGTAGAACTGTCCTCGCAAGAATAACCCTGTCCTGGCGACGCAGCTGGAGTATCATCTGAATTAGAATTACCACACAAACCGCATGCCAACTTGCAATTCTGTGAAACGTCATCTTGATTGCAAACAGAATTCCTTCTGTTAGCCATTCTTCTAGAATTTTTTGAAATCCAGTTGCATTTCTTCGTCTTGTTGTTCTTCGTGAAACTAAATGCATCGTTATTGGTGCAGCTCGAATTTGGTGATAACGTGGGAGAATTAGCACATAAACCGCATGCCAACTTGCAATTCTGTGAAACGTCATCTTGATTGCAAACAGCATTCCTTCTGTTAGCCATTCTTCTAGAATTTTTTGAAATCCAGTTGCATTTCTTCGTCTTGTTGTTCTTCGTGAAACTAAATGCATCGTTATTGGTGCAGCTCGAATTTGGTGATGATGTGGGAGGGTCACTACTAATGATAGGGGCCGATGAGGGGAGGTCACTACTAACGGTAGGGGCGGATGTGGGTCGACGAAAGAAATTTGCTACTTCATATCTGTTCTCGTTCAAGACGCGGGCATTGTCAGCTTTGACTGTTCCAAGCTTCTTTCCCGTCGTTTCATACGTCAAAAGTGGAGTTGAGAACCTTTGAATACGGGTGCATCCGTTTGCTTTATTATTGTCACATTGTGTAGTTCTACAATAGTAGGCCATGATAGTACGGAAAGAGCCATCGGGATCGCGATACGCATAATTATAACTGTTTGGATGCGAGTCGCATCGTCCCATTGTTCCAACATCGTGATTTAAACCCATATTATGCCCTATCTCATGGCCAAACGAAAAATATCCAGTTGCGCAGCTGTATCTCGTGACTGAAAACATGGTATCTTTGTTTGGACCAAAGTATGCTGATCGACATTTGTGAAATCGCAAAACGGTGAGAATCCAAAATCTACAAGTAAAGACTAGATAACAAAACGAAAAGTGCCTTCACTGCACTTACCCACACCACAATATGCGGGATTTTCTATGATCATCGCAACAACATCTGCGCCATACAATTCACGATAATGGTGAACTTCATCGAGTTTACCATCATTTTTGTTTCGCAAATTTCCTAAAGTTGTGATAAAACCATCACCAGATGCAGGTTCATCGTATGTTTCTGATCGATAACTATAAACCAGTTCAAGACGAATTGCAACTCCACTTTTCTCGTAGGCTACGTTTGTCTCTTCGATAGCAAGTTCGACGCGCCTTAGCATAGTCTGTGATGTGCTGCTGGTAAGTGTACAACCCAATGGTCGCTGCGCATTTGCACACTCTGCAGCTTTTGTCCACACAACTAACACATCAATGGTGGCCATATCAGTGTTCACTCTCCTCGTTGTACTGGAAGTTTCATTAATGTCAAAAAGAAGCCTTTCTTTAAGAGGGGAATCATCGATCATAAGGTCAAGAATATCATGTGGCTCAGCTTCAGAGGGGAATTCAGAAGAAGGAATAATATCAAAGTAAGGGTTTCCGTCCGCGTCAACTCCAATTTGTGTCACTGTATCTTCATCTGTATCTGTGATGGATCCAAAGATCTGCCCATCTTTTGCACAGAGAAGGTTCAATGTTGATCCATTATTTTCTTCGCCAGACATGAACGTATTCTCAGAACTAAATCCTTCACGTGCGTTTGCGTTACGATTAATTGGGTGAACACATTTATCCATCGTAAACGTTAAAGTTTTTGTAGGCAGAGATATGGTAATATCAGCAGCTTCTTCACAAACACAAGAAAAATTGGCTAGATCTAAAATACCCTGCTTCCAGCCCTGCAATTGGACCCCGTCAGGAATTCCAATCGCTATATCGTTTTTAGCTGCTGTACCTTTGGCATTTGCAGCTATGCCTATAGAAAATGCTAGAATGCAATGAGTAAGTTTCATTTTGAATGATTTTGTGACTGCTTCAAGACTTCTCGTTATTTCCAATTTTCTATTTTGTGTGAGTAGTCATCGGCAATATCAATATGTGCCATATTTCCAGTCATTAATTTCCAGTCATTTCCTATTAAAAATAACAAATAACTAACGGTGTCATAAGTAAGCCATAAGCATGGGATAATCGCTCGAATCTTGGCGCACCCAGCCAACGGTATTTCTTTCTTTTAAAAAACTAAAAACGGTCTTCTCTGTCTTTTCAGGAACTGTTTGACCAACAGCCAACAGCTTCTCGAACAGCCCCCGGCACATTTTAGCCTCTTCTGTTGTGATTTGAATTTGTCAATTCGCTGTCTTAGAATAAACTAGCGATAATCAAAGAGATACATTGTCAGCGGGTCAAATGTAAACCCCTTCTTGTGTAGATAAAACTATTGCAGTGGCTATGAAGTGAATGCTTGTTTTCTTCATTTTGGGCAGTTATTGCCATGCTAAATGCATGTGTTCGTAGTTTCTTTCTTTAATGCGTTGCCAGTTGCCAATCCTGTTGTCGCATCTTCACTTATCAGATTCAAAATATGTCGCTTGCACCTTCACGAGAAAATGCTATTAATAGAAAATGCATTCAAACCAAAGCACCAGCAGTATACTCACCTCATAGAAAAGCTTATGCAGCACTTCTTTTCCGTTCAAGTTGCCATCTTTAAGGAGGAGTCACATGATATGATGGATGTCGGCAATATTATGATCTCACTACCAGATATCTCAGCGCTTTCTTATTCTTCTTGTGAATTTTTTATTCGGATTGTATATAGGGTAGTTTCCGGCCTGGTTATCTATTTCACCATCTCCTCTGCATCCTTGAGTAATGGTGATAAAGACTTGGTGCTGAGACCATCTCTTTGTCCAAAGCAGACAGTTCAAATCACCCACATTATTGATGTTCCTGATCTTGATATAATAAAGACGTGTCTAGGCTTAATGACGCAATGGATATTAAAATGATTATCGATCCAGTATACGATGAAGAATTGTGTAGATATTGCATGAAGATTCGTGTCTTTTATTCCAGATAATCACTAATGGATTATCTTTAGCTCACAAATAGTAGAAAATAGGACGTGACACCCAAAACTCTTGCTGATCTTGTGGTGACGATCTTTGATGTTGATATCAATGGCTTGGCTGGTGGCTAGAACGCATACATGAATGCCGAATGCCAACCATACTACTGAAACTCGAATGATACAAGAAACTAAATTTTGCCAATCTTCCAGTTAATACATTCGACTATGTGGCGATCGTGTAACAAACACGATGGGCGGTCCAATCAACACATTAAAGATGCCTTAACAGCTCGAACTAATGGAATGTTCCATCTACTACAGATCAAATCTGATGGTTCCGTCAAAGTGTATTCAGCTCATATTTGGTGCTATGGTGGAAGCTTTATACTAACGTCGCATTTTGTCAAAACATAGAATCGGCACAAAGTCTAAGTCTGATGATCGGACAAGTAGGTATGTCAATCTATTGTTTCACTTTATAAAAATCGTTAATGAGCAGAATAGTACTGCAAAGGTTCGCTTAGCTTCTGGATCCTTTACTACTGCATCAGAGACATATTAATACCAATTAACGTTCCTACGATTCGATCTGCGCAGTCCTGTTCATCTCTTTAGAGCGCTCTTGACTTCATCCCAGACAAGGCTTGGCTTGATGTTTGCATTTACTTTCTTCACGATACCTTCAGTTTCATAATGCTCCAAAATAGGAACTGTTTCATTGTGATATCCCTCTAACCTTTTCTTGAGAGCTTCACTTGTATCATCAGGTCGTTGTATCAATGCTTCTCCAGTTGTATCATCTTTCATACTATCAGGAATAGGTTTTCCACTCCCGTCCAATTCCATACGCTGTGGTGGGGCAAACTTAACGTGATAGCTCCTCCCACTGGACTTATGAATCCATCTGCCACATATGCGCTCTTCTAGAACTTCGTCAGGAACCATCAGCGCAATAATATTTGTGACTGAAGCTCCTTCTTCACCCAAAAGCTTGTCAAGTGCCTTTGCTTGGGAGAGGGTCCTAGGAAAACCATCCAAAATAAAACCAAGTTTACAATCATCTTCCTTGATCCTATCTCGGATAATCCCAATAACAATTTCATCCGACACGAGACCTCCTACTTTCATCACCTCTTGGGCCTTCATACCGACTTCAGTCTTTTGAGATACAGCTGCTCTTAGCATATCTCCAGTTGACAGCTGAGGTGTGCTTAATAGCTCCTCTATGTTTGGGGCAACTGTACCTTTACCACTTCCAGGAGGTCCGAATAGGACAATGATATTCCTTGGCCAATAAATTGCAAATTTTTCTTCTGATTTTTTAATCGCTTCTTTTACTATTGCTTTGGTATCAAATGATGTGTATACTACTGGATCAATATCAGCGTTATCTTGTCCCGTCGCACCGTCGCAGCACATCATTTGAAACTTTGAGAAGAGAAAAGCCATTGTATCTATATGGATTGAAGCAAGATTCCAAAATAACGTGTGTAAGTGTAAAGTCTATTGCAGTAATGGTGGCGAAAGAATATTATATTCCACAAGTGTGGCAGGTAATTGTAATGCATGCTTGCATACTCGTACGCTGTCATAATTCAACGGAAACGAGAAATAAAAATGTCGAAATGTGAGATATTTCATTTTTCTGGCGTTGAGGAGAGCTGAGCCGTTAAAATGTAGTTGCCAAAAATTGCAGAGTGGTCTAGCTAGTACTACTATTTATCTCAGGTTTAGAGCTCCATTACTGAGGAAGGCTTCTGAAGCTTCATAATTTGTCATTTATCGGCTGTCCTATTGAAACTTTCCTCTTAGGGTTAGGGTTAGGGTTAAATTATCGTGTTTGTACCATAGTGCAACATCATCTTGCATTTGACTATTATCGGAATCGCCGAACAATGTATTCTCAAACTTCTGAAAAGTGAAGGATCATTCTACTCATCAAGATTCTGTTTCCTTTGATATATTATTATGATGTCTTCTACTATATCATATCCATTTGCAATCATATTACTACTGTGCTTCACCAGCAGTCGTCTGAAAGGAAGGAAGGAATATTCTGAGCAAGATGGCTGACAACCTTCGTCCACTAGACTCCTGATGCTCGACTGATGGTTCCTAATTCTTGGTTACTGGCTCCTGTGGCTTGGCTACTGAATCCTGATGAAGAGCAATTCCTGGATCCTGAGGTTCGGCAACTGGTTTCTGCTGAAGCTTGACAACCGGCTCCTGAGGCTTGACAACTGTTGGCTCCACTCCTGACGTTCTGTCCTGCCGATGACAAAAGCAGGAAAAGATAAGGAAACTAAGCCTGCCACTTTCTTGTAATCCCTCGCCTTCTTAACCAAGCCGATCATATGCTGATAAGGACTTATTCGTATAATTTTATCTTCGTCTGACAATTTTCCGCTTTTCATGGTAATAGCAAGAGATTGATTGTTGTTGGTTTGATATTCGGCGCTGCATCTGCCTAAAATGATAGTGATTGACAAATTACACAAAATAGAATCATCTTCAATGTCATGATGAATGCAATTGAGTTGTGCTGTGCGGAAGAAGAAGATAGATAGAGAGAAGCCGTGGTGCTTCGTGGTGGTTGGTGTGAAAGGTTTTTCTGTCAAATCAGTTATCCTTGCCGTTATATATAAATCTTGATTATATGAGACATGTCATAACCAATCACTAATCACCACCACCACCGTCGTCGTTCACCATTCACCATGTCGCATGATCTTCAATTTGTTCTGAGCACCACCACTGATTTCTGATTTCAATACAAATTGGATATACAACACCCATCATCTAAACGATTGAAGACTTTTTTATGAAAGATACTGTCTTTTTTATTCGCTGACTTTCTTATATCATGTTCATCCGCCTTGTCCTATCGACATGTGGACTCATTTTTGTTCTTGGTATAGCTGCTGCGAAATATTTACCAGTTGCAATATGTGCAGGTTTGTGCATACTGCTAGCAGTATCTTTTGTTTGGATTCGAAGAGATCGCTGGGCAGCGGTCCGAACCCATCCATGTTCGCGAGTGCGCATGATGTACAAGTATGCTGCAATATATCATTTTGAATGGAAGCTGGATAGGGCTTATGCGAAGTTGACCTGTCCATTGGATGCTGTTGACTCACTCCCTGGCGCATCAGTTGTACTCGATAAAATTTTGGCCACAGGTCCCGATACATATCAAAAAAAAACTTCCAACAGGCTGCAGATAGAATCATTATTGGAATGTGTGTGTGATCTTGTCCATAGTGTGCGAAAAAATGGTAAAACGCCCATGGTGTTGGACATTGGAGCAGGGAAAGCGCTTTTTACTCGCGCAGTCTATGAGTCTTTGGATCGAACAGTAGCTGTGATAGCACTCGATGCTAGAAAACCTAAAAAGGCATCTCATAAAACAGGTGATATGTTCTACGACCCATTGACTTTTAACAGATATGATAAGCCGTATACTCGGGTCGTTGCCGATGTACGTTATCTTGCAGCCAAGACACTCGTACCTTTACGTGAAGCCAGGGATGGTGGAACAATCGCAATCACAAAACATTTATGTGGGGGCGCAACTGACAGCTGTATTATTGCTCTTTGTAAAGAACCTTTGATGGATTTTGTAGGAGCGTGTTGTTTTGCGCCCTGCTGTCACCAAAAGACACGGAAGGAGCAGTATTGCAATATTCCATTTTTGGAATCAATGGGATTCTGCCAGACCCATATTGGGCTACGCGGGGGTATCCAAGATACCGACTTTAAGAACTTTGGCATGCTCATTTCAATGAGCCGTGCCACAGACCTACAAGATTGGGAATATAAGAAATCACATCTTTTGGACCTTCTAGGGTTTGCGAGGGCATCTCAGCTTGGGCGACAGGCCAGACGGTTGTTTGAGGAGGGCCGCATTAGATATTTGCGAGACCATGGCTTTGATGCGAGGTTGGTGCGCTATTGTGACGAATCCATTACAGGTGATAATCTAGCGATAATTGCTACAAAACGAGACAAGTATCATGATTAATTGATGCATTTCATAGTAATCATCATTATCGACATCACAACTTCCAATTTGATTATCGAGAAAATAATGAAAATTGATTCTGAGACATGTAAGTTCACACAACATTGTTTAAATCAAGAGCATGTTGTGGTGAGAAATTCCATGCATACAAAATAAATGCACAGTACGAATAATGCAAGTAAAATAACGCACAGTACATACGAATAATGCAAGTATTTAAAATAACTTGAATGCAGCAGCGCGGAGCTTGTGACTTGTAATATGCTTGCAATAAATAGATATATGAGCGTATGATGAATGATGGGTTTTTAGTTTTTAGTAACATACTCCTTCTCTCCCCTCTTCCTCTTTGGTCTTTTTGCTTCTCGTGTTTGTGAGAGCTAACTAATAATAAATAATAACACGACCCACACATGACACATGCCTCCTCTAATACTAATAGCTACCAGTAGCTACCTACAGATACACAGAGAACACAACACACAACTAATTCATCTCTCACTAGAAGTAGAAAGAAGCAATCATGCCGCGCCTACCAGCTAAGCAGCGTGAAGCAGAGAAGGTAGCTACCAAACTAACGAACGGTTCGTATGCTGCTGCCGTAAATGATTCGCCCGCTCGGTTCTCATGGGAGGTAAGGAGAACAATCAATTGATTTGCACATGTGTATTAAAGTAATAATATCTATAGGGATTCAATTCAATTCCTGATTC
>Ga0306864_1000829_pt1 | contig 13565 bp, 7 predicted proteins | sample AntRauTorckE5430_FD_190448 | JGI IMG/M metagenome (GOLD analysis project Ga0306864, IMG submission 190448) | Saline lake microbial communities from Rauer Islands, Antarctica - Metagenome Torckler E5 #430 (v2) (version 2) | ecosystem: Environmental > Aquatic > Non-marine Saline and Alkaline >...
CCTGCCCCAATACAGTATTGCCAACAAAATGAACTATTCCGACGACGATTCCAGAAGTTCGGAGGAAGACCTATCCCCGTTCGCATCTGCATCTGCATCCCATCCATCTATTGCTGCCAAGACCCTCCGTTACCCTGTCGAAAAAGAAGCATCTGAAGATTCCGCATCAATGCGAGGCGACATATCCATGGACATGGATGTCTCATTGAATACCTCAAATGGTCAACATGGATATCGTTACGATGCAGAGGACGATGATTCACAATCGAAGCAAGATATAGTACAAAGGCCACGAGGGAAAGTCCTCCGTCTTCCACCTAGGGATGACTCAAGTGACGACGATGATGATGATGATATTCAAGTTGCTGCTGTGGTTGCAGATTACAATGGGGAGAATGAAGATATGTCTATTGCAGAAACTTCGTATTGCGAAGAAACTTCAATCGCGACTCCTATGAATGATAATGATGAGGATGATAGAGGTCTAGCAGTTGCAGAAGTTTTTATGGATGGGAATGAATCTGATAATAGTGAATTAGCTGCAGTTGTCGCAGAGGTTGTGCCGAAGAAAATACGCAAGAAACCTGGTCCCAAACCTAAGAACAAATATGGTACCAAGAAAGGGTCGGAGAAGAGGAAGAGCGGTGGTGATTTGCGAAGAAAGAGGACCGAATCCGGCTCGTATTCACATGAATCAGTTATATCTCAGGATGAACTGGAATCGGCTCAAAAAGCGAGAGACATTCTTCTAAACTCGATGAAAGAAACGCCATTTCATATTTCAGACTCTCACGTCATTCAGAATTTTGGAAGAGTTGTTGTTGAGAATGATGATTCAGTAGAGCCTGTCTTTTCGAACCCTACCTCTCTCTTCCCTGTCGGATTTTGTTGTGATCGGTATGAATTCAGCCCTGTCCACGGACGAGTTGTCAAATTAAAATGTGAAATCTTGGATAGAGGAGAAACGCAGACAGCGAAGAGAAGCGATGAGGAACCAAAATCTAATGGAGACGAGAAGGAGAAGAAGAGGAAGAAAAACAAAGGGAAAGGTCCTGTGTTTAGAATTACCTGGGGACAGGGAATCGACGAACTGCAAGATGGAAAACCGTTTCCTTTCGATCTCTATTCAGCTTCTGCTCCTCTTGGTGGAGATGTTGATACAGTTGCTGTGCCAATGGGACTTGATGTGCCAGTGATCCCAGAACCAGGAATGCGTGCAAAAGTGAGATTTGACGATGACGTGTGGTACCACGGAACCATCAAGAAAGCCTACAAGAAGAAGTCCAGCCAAGATGACAAAGATAAGAAGAAGGGCACTAGAAGTGCGTCAAAGAAAGGGAGCAAAAGTCACTATGTCATCAACATTGCTTATGATGATGGGATGAACGAGGAGATATCATTTCCTGATCCTGATATTATACTAATCTCTCCTGGTGAGTGGCTCTAATTGTTTCAGTTTTATTAATGAATGCATGCTCAGGATCTGATTCAAATATTTAAACTCTTTGTATAGGTTCGGAGAGGATAGATGATGGTAAAGCAATCGAGATAAGCGAGGTTCGTGGGAAGCCTGTCATGTCAGTTTACGGGAAATCGCCCCTTGAGGCATGGGCCAACGCCTTGATAAAAATAGGTCTAATTGACGAAGTTATGTATGAAAAGGCTTTGGAATCAATTGAAACCGCTAGAATCGAAGGCATGAAAGAGGTTAAAGATAGACTTGACACTTTGAAACGCCAGCGTCAAGAAGCCAGAGCAAGGCAGCTACAAAAGCAGAAAGAACAAACTGAAGGTAGCCAGTCACCTATTGTATCTCAGAATGAAGACAGCAAACAAAAAGAAGGAAGCGATAAGGATGAAGATGAAGAAGTTGATAAAGAACCGTCTACTGATAAAGAAGAAGAGCTCAGGGAAAAGGCGGAAAACCTCAAAGTTGCATATGAAACACGATTTAAGGACTCACAAAAACTAGCAATAGCCCTGGCCGACACTAGAATTGCAGGACTTGGGCCATTTATGTCCAACCCTTTTTGCGACGACGAAACGCAGCAGAAGACGTGGCTTACTACTATTATCAAAAAGGAGAAGTCAAAAATGGGAAGTACTGGAAATAAGAGGAAGATCGTTACTCCTACAGATATCTTGGATCGAAATGCTACTTTCTACAATCTCGAGATTGAACATCTTCTGGAAGGATTACCAGGATCAGAGTTTTGCTCAGACTACGTCTTTTATGACTTGCGAGGAAATGGGGCGTCGCAATACTCCTTTGTGCACGAAGTGAAGGTACGAAAGGAGAGAGAGAAGGTGAAGCGCGATAAACGTGCTGAAGAGAAGGAAGCAAGGGACTCTGTCGAGCGTGATAAATTGCTGAAGAGGAAAGCAAGGGACGATGAGCGCGAGGTGCGAAAAAAAGTCAAAACTGAAGAATTGGACCAGCAGAAAAGAGCACGCCTGGAAGAACGGCTTTCACGTCTCAGTACTCAAGTTGACGAGCGTCTCTTCAAGGAAGCTTGTTTTCAGAGAGAAAGGGTTGTACTGCTAGCATCGAAGCTTTGTGGTAAAGAACTAGGGCGCAGGAAGAAGGCATCTGAAATAGTTACTGCGTATGCAGTCGAGAACACTGTACCTCATACTGAAGATTACTCTTCCTCTTTTTTCGAGTTACCCCCTCTTTCGGAAGAATTTGATTTCGTTATAGTCAGACTATACGACTTCCTTGTGACCTACAAATGCTTCTTTGAAAAGCAAGGAATCCTGCCCGCGCTTCCATCCCTTGACGAATTGCAGCAAGCCATAAAAGACTTTTCTTCGGTCCCTTCGACGGTTAAAGACAGAAGCAAGTCCCTGACACTTCTCAGTAATATCGCTGTAGCAATGACCAAACCCCTCACACCATTTCTCATTAAGACTCTCTCGTCTGCACTTACCACAAATCTAAATAATGAAGATGAAGATGAACCAAAACAAGAAAAACAGCGCCTATTGGATCCAGATGATTATTCCGTGACATCGTCAACGTGGAAAGAAGTTGCGAGGCTTGCTCTGTTAATGGATGCCCTTAGCGAGCAAGGTATGACAAAGATTGAACTTACCCATGTCTTGAGAGGTTATAGAAGTGGGGGTCATCCAAATTCCAAGGAGGCGAAAAGAATAAGGAGAGGCGAAGATTCTGAGCTCGTGCTTCGCAGACAAGCGATGATCGTCAATGCGGAAGAAAATAGTACAGGATATTCAGGAAATAGCAACTCTATCGTCGTACCAGCGCCATGCAAACCGTCGGTCACTTCATCACATTGGACATATTATCTACACAACATCAAATCATTACCATCAAATGCTGCAAGTGGAATGAAATCAAACCTTCGTAAATCTCAGAAAGTTTTAAAATCTTCTCCCAATCAGTCTGGTAAAACTGAGTCATACATGGCAAAGCTCGAAAGTAACATTTCTTTGTTAGATCAGATTGGAACGACTTACACATCATCTTCAGAAACGATAGAAGTTTGCAAAAAGGTTCGGAAAAGTGTTTTGAGGCTCTTAGATAGAGCTAGTGGAGAGGTGTTTTCAATTGATAAAGCAGCTGAAGTTCTCTACCGCGACGTACGCTTTGATTCCCCTCTCGATAACAAGAATTCCGTTGCAAAATTAACTCTCACAACGAAGTCTAATAGAGAGAGGGTAGGTATCCCTGCTGATCTTTTTATCACTGCCTCTGAGTATAAAATACAGTCTCAAAAAAAAGAGGCCTACATTTCTGCTGCAATAAGGCTGAAAGAAGAGCAAGAACGAAAGGAAAAACTTGCAAATGCCGAAGACGACGATGATGACGACGATGATGACGACGACGAGGGAACGGAAGAGAAAAAGGACACCCCAGAGGATGCCAAATCTCCGCAAAAGTCCAGCCCTCAAGAAGAGAAGAAAACAGGGTTGTTTAAAGAAACAATTTATGACGAATTCTGCGCAGATGAACCTGATGCTCCTGAGCTCTTAAGGCGATGTTTAGCAGTTTTACGAAACCTTTGCCAATCTTCTTCTGCTGAATCATTCTTATACCCTGTTGACCCTCAGACAAATCTTCGCTATTACGAGTCAGTTGTAACCCCCATGTCCCTATACGATGTAGGTAGATATTTGCAAAAGGCTACCACCCAAATTTATAGTTCCGAATCTGAAGTAGAGACAGTTGTTGCAATATTTGCGAGGAAAGTTCGGGTGATAGGGAAAAACGTATCATGCTTCACTCCGGTTGGCGGCGCATTGATCAGTACAGGAGAGGAGCTCCTTCGCATTTTTGAGAGATTATGTTTTGATTGGATTTTGTCACCCTCTGATAGATTACCTCTTTTGGAGACACTTGATGATGATCGATGTGTGGAATATGATTCTTCCGATGATGAATCCATGGTACTTCTTTGTGATGGATGTGAAGGAAAATACAATATGTCTCGGCTCAAACCTCCACTGCGTTCAGTGCCAAAGGGCGATTGGTATTGTCCAAGGTGCCGCTCTGGTTATTGCTGGGCCCTTATTGATCCACGCATAGGTCGAGAAGTGAAGAATGTTTGTATCTCTGCTGATGGCACTAGCGAAGTCAAAGGTAAGGTGGTAGAGTGCCGTCTCGGTATTCCAGAAGGGGAAGGAAGTAGAAACACTTTGAATTACGTTATCCGCTATGAACAAGATTATGAAGAATTATGGACCTTGCAGGAGGTTGACAAGAAATTACAAGAGGATGCAGTTTCAATCGATCCAATTAAATGCCTCGAGGCTGTGACAGAAAGTTCAGGATACGGCTGTGGTGCAGACAGTAGACTTGTCCGAGATGTGCTACCGATTCAATTAGATCCAAAAATTTCAGACAGTGCAGCTCAGAGATTCTTATCAAGTTCAGTATTCCGCGATACTGTAGTATCCTGTGCCGCACTCTTAGTCAATGATGTTGATGGAATGACCTCTATTGATTGGACTCGCTTACTAAATATTCTGATGATGAAATGTATGTCAAGTGACGCCTTGCAAGAGGCAGCGGGAAGAATCGAAGATAAAGCCAACACCGAGCTTTCTGAAAGGTTAGCAGATGTTGTCAAGATTAAAGCCGTCAGTGACGTCTTGCCACAAGTTACGGATGATGAAATGGAAGATAGAAACGAATCTAGATCAGGGGAGGACGAGGGACAAAGCGAATCGCCTGAATTGAGTGATGAAGAAATACTGCGAACAAGAGAAAAAGTTGTTCACCTAAAATCAGCTAAAACCAGACAGAAGAAAAGAGATGACGTATTTTTAGCAAGTGTCATAAAAAAACAGATCAAATCTTCTATCGCATCATTAGAAGAGGACAAGATAACGATGGTGATCAACAATGCTCTTGTTTCGAATGACTTCGGAATTGACTATGCGACGTCAAGTTGTCCATCTCAGCTTTGTGACTTCTGCGGTCTTTCGGATATTTCAGTCGGAACTGCACTCGTGCGCTATCCCAACGAAATTGAATGGGCCGAATCTGCGAAGCATTTGCTTCGGAAGCGTAACGGCGCGTTAATTGCTGAACTGAATACCTTGAATGCAAATGGTCCTTTATTGAACGAGAAACCTCATGAGACTAAAACGGTGCTCTTGACAGTTAGATTGGGAGGAGAAATTGTATGTGATGACGAAAAATACGATGTTGATGCCCCGGACCGAGATATATCTAGGTACGGATTAGTTCCTCGTAACCAGGAAGGCTTCAAAATAGAATTAGTAGCGAGAGCAAATTTCGGACCACCAGTACTAACTGGTTCTTTGTCTGTGCATGACTGTTGTGCGCAAGCAGCTCATAAAGCTAGAGTTGATAGGATGATTCTAAATGCAAAGACTCACATGTCTACAGAAATTGAGAGAGCACAGGGAAATAAATGTGGAAAGAATATTTCGATTGGGACTGATCCTCAAGATAGAACATATTGGAAGTTTGAATCTAGCCCGGAATCGCTGTTTGTTCTTGAGAAGTCAAGTGGGGAGAAGAGGCAATGCCTTCGTTTTTCTTTGCCAGAGACTATTGCGAGCGTGATCCTTTGCCTAGGAAAGCATGCGCTATCAACTGAGTTGAAGAGACTTTATCCTCAGGCATTCAATTTGCTAAATAGTGGAAAGTGGTCAGAGCTTTTACAGAAAAAAGCCTTCACGCTTTATCAGAAAATGGAAGAAAAGTTATGTGAAGTGGATACGAAGAACGCAAGCAACAAATATGATAGTATCAATTCGGATTTTGATGCTGGGGATGAAGTTCTGGTTCAATCTATTGCATCTGGTGTTCTCTGGGATGCCAATATTGTGGTAGTTGCAAAACGAGATGAAGGTGGTCCAATTATCGCGTACAGGATGCACTATAAAGAATGGAGTAGTAGATTTGACGAATGGGTAGCTCCTTCACGTGTCCTCGAAGTTAGCGACGAGAACATTGAGAAACAGGTAAGTTCTTCTTCCCGTTTGTTGAAACCCATTTTCAGATGCTTTTCTGTGCTCACCTGTACTTACTCGTACCCTAGCAAAAGTGCTCGTCAACAATTGTTGATTATGATAAAGACCTTTCTACTGCTTTGCGCAATCTAAAAGCTTCGGCTTATCTATGCTCGCCGCACAGAGCTCGAGGGTTTGCAAAGTTCCCTAACTTCCGGCGACTGCTTGACTCTCCATCGTCTGCAACGCTCGAAGATAAAACAATTCAAGAGCTCAAAGCAGCACTCCTTCTTGTCGAAGCGGCATTGCCAAATGGATCGCTTAAAGCGGTCTGGAAGGTGCACACTGCCCAATACTGGCGATCTATGTTGTCGGAATCTAGCACTCCAGGCAATTTGATGGGTTGTCTTGTTTTGCTCGAAAATGCAATCTCAAAGGACTGGCTGCGTCCCAATTGCGAACATTTAATATCTTGTTTGCCAAGGCATTGGAAATCTATTAATGAGGCTTCGGTATCCTCGATCGCCCTCAGGCTTGGAACTTTAGACAGGGGTCTTAAATACGAAATGGCTAAAGATGATAATGGCCATTGGGATAACATTGATGAATAAACATTGTATCATTATCATTCAATTACACTTCACAGTATGAATATGTGATAATTAGTAATGTACACATCTGTGAATAAATTATTCTGTAAGGTTGCTAGGGACTCAGAATGGCGTAAAAGGGCATTTCCTGAGGAGCTCGTATATAGCACCAAGGTGAGTTCGGGCACTAGGGTGGTGCCCTGTTGCAGCAACTAACAAAGAAGGTACAAGACCAGTCAATGGATCTTGCTCTCCTATCGCGCTTTCGTTAAGATTTAGTAGTCTTTCAATACAATCATAATTAATGATATAGTCTGCAATACAATAATGAAGAGGGAGGCGACCATGAATGTTCCTAAATGTTGCTTCGGTAGGTTCCATATTCGCCAAAATATCTGGTATCAAATTGTCTTGAATCCAGTCTCTTTCGGTCGCACAAAGAACTGCAGCCTCGAGGAACGAAGTATTTTCTTCGTTGCGTTCGCCCATTCTTCGTATGAAACGATGCAATTTCTTCGCTGGGATTGTGCCGTTGCAATCTTCAAAAATACCTCCATATCCACGGACACCGACTTTGTCTCCTACCCCATGGTCAATACCAAGCGTCAGCACTAATTCCAAAAGACCGTAAAATTCGTTGTCATCTATTCGTTCGTTCATTATGTGCTCGCAAAATATATGTATAGGCAAATGGCATCTGGTGCCCATTCGCTTGAGAATCGATCTAGGTTCTCTAGCTCTAACAACATTCTAAATATCTGTGGGTCTGCTTCTTCATATCTAAACTGCCGACCATCTGATACGATCAAGTAAGTAATTAGATCAAAGTCTAAAACATCGCTTGGTTTCAAGAGTGGGGGATCGCGCTTCATCAAGTATGACAGCCCGCCAATATATCTACGACTGACCAGGGCTTGTAATACTGCTCCTGTAATAACTCCACGAGGCTTTTGGACTTGCAACATTCCTTTTTCTACGATGCATCGAAAAGATTCTATGTCACTATTGAATATTGCCGAGTGCACAACAATTTGCCTAGGCACCTCCATATTCCTGTCATCCTGTAAAAACGAAGGGAACAAATCTAGCAGCCTTGGAATTGCTCCCTGGTTATCAAAGTAAATACATTTCGCAAAGACAGTATGCACATCTTTGTGATTTAGCAAAGGTGGGTCCATCGATGCAAGATATTCAAAAATGTGAAATTTATTCTTCAGGCCTAGTGTTGTCAATGGATATGGCTCTGATTTTGGTCTGCCACTCACGATCAATCCTCCTTTTTGGATGTGATCGAATACAACTGCTGATTCGTTAAGAGATAGTTTCAGTCCTTCTTCGAGCAAGAATTTGAACAACTCCAAATCCTTTGCTGTATCATCCCTTTCCATACTTGCAGCTTGCTGAAGAGGAAATGTATATGGTGTATAATATTCCTCATTATCCTGAACAGGAGGAAATAAGAGGCTAGGTTGTCCGCGAACTTTCTGGAAGATTGCCGTCATGTCTGGATCTTTTTGTGCACAAAGCAAATTTAGCTCAGCAACTTCGTTTGCCTCAAGGTTAGAAGAAATGATCATCGTCATTTGCGTTTCCATTGACAAAGATAGGATCGCACGGTTGTCACTGTTAGTCTTTTACATTGTGTTTCATAGTTTTATTTACCAAAAATGCAGAATACCCTCATTGGCTCATTGTTGTCCCCTTTCGGTAACAGGGTTAATCATTTGTGTATTTTTTCACTAACTTAGTCTAATTAACAAAGAACACAAAGAACTAACCTTCATTGACGCAACGCAGAGCTCTAATCTCCAGAGCAGAGAAACCATAGACCATGAACCATGATCATGATGGTCAAGACATACATGTCTGATATCTGAAACATTTCTATCCCGTCCACCCCAACCATTGCAGCATGCAGCTAAGGCCATCAATAAGACTAGCATCATCCCTTGCCGCTGCCTTGGTAACCAAAATGCCTTCCTCATCATCACCAAAACCAACCCTTCGCGGTGTAATCTTTAACTTGGACGGAACCCTCACCGTTCCCAATCTAGATGTTGCCAACATGTACGCTCGATGCAAAGTACCCATAGAGGACGACATCCTGGAAACCATCGCCAACAAAATGTCTATTGCCGATGCCGAACATGCATGGAAAGTGATCGACGAGGTAGAGGAAGAGGGACGCCGCACCCTTCAACTCACGCCGGGTGCAAGAGAACTCGGAGTTTGGTTGCAGGCGCACCGAGTTCCAATTGCTCTGGTCACTCGTAATTCCTCCCAGTCGGCAGAGTATTTCGCACGAGAATTATGGGATGCTGACGAGTTCTCTCCTTTGGTCAGTCGAGATTCACCAGAGGGATTGCCTACGAAACCAGATCCAGCAGCAATCCATTACATTAGCAAAGAGTGGGCAATTGACATGGACAGTCAGAGTCTTGACCTCATTATGGTAGGAAACACGAATGACGTCATCTTTGGTAAACGAGCTGGAGTATCAACTGCACTTGTGAACAAAGTGTCAAATGATGGGCCAGACATTCATGTGGAAGAACTGCGGGAATTACCTCGTAAGCTGTGGGAAACATTTCACATAGAGAGTACATTAGGAACCAATGTACCCCTGCTAAAATACCCTGCACCAGCTCCCAATGGAGTTGCATCAATTGCTGCTTTCGAGGGCAATATTGATTGTCTCCACAATCTTTCGCTGTCGGAATTGAACAGCGCTGATAAATCAGGCAACACACCGCTGGTGTGGGCATCCGATGCAGGTCATACTGCTGTAGCAAAGCTTTTATTATCGAAGGGTGTCGACGTAAACGCACAAGGATATCTGGGCGCGACGGCAGTTTGTAGAGCGAGTCGTCGTGGGAACACGGATGTATTACGGTTGCTACTTGATTACAACGCGTCACCAGATATTCCAAATAAAAAGATGCAATATCCCTTGCATTTTGCCGCATTCAAGCTCAACCCGGAGGCCGTCGCGGTGCTGCTAGAAAAAGGTGCGAATCCGTTGGTGCTGGATAGAAAGGGGAGGACGCCCGCACAAGACACGAGTGATTTAGCGATTAGAGATATGATAACAAAAGTTGCCACAGAGGTTGTAGCTAGAATACTTTGAGCTTGGAAGTTGCCACTGTTTACAATTCACAATCTGTTGATAGCGCTGCTGACAATCAACATCAATCATTCAGTTACCACTTTGTGCTATAGTATGGCGCTAAATTGGTGCCTAATGTTATAACGAAACTGCCTTCGTCAGTTTATACCAAGGAAATCGATATTGTAGTTATCCTAATGAACAAAAATTGTTTTAACTTTCTTTAAAACAAAACGATCCGGCAACAACGATTTCTTGTGCTTTTCTTCTGTGCAAGGAAGTTGAGAAAATAAATCACGCACATGACCTCACACGACATAAGAAACCATGCCAAGCGAAGTGCCATACTTATTGTTATTACCACTCATTTGCACAAGAACAATGCTGGAATAATGCCGAACAAACAAAAGACCCAAGTTTTAGTTTTTCGGACTAAACACACTCGAAGCTTTGCGGGAAACATTGCATCTTTATCACGGTATGGCGAAAGTCTCTCAACAAATACAAGCAAAAAGAAGACCATGGGAAATACCAAACGATCTCAAGTTGAAAAAAAAATCATCGAAATCAATAGAATGAAACATATGTACAAGGTTGGGAAAAACATTCAAAAAGTTGAAGAGTGCGCAACCAGTACTGGTGAGAAAACTGATTTAGCGCTAAATTCTTTCGAAAGAGCATCACCCATGAAGGATACTCTTGAATGGTTAGAAACCCTTGATTTCGAGATATAAAAACGTGCAGTTGTGTGGCAATGAATTCATATTTCTGACAGAGCACTGTCAAAAATAGAGAGAGGTACAGTCAAACGAAAGAAGAGTTTTCATATTTGTTTACTTTTGTATACCTTTGAAGGGAAGCTCGTTATAAATTAAGTATGTATATTATACAGCACCTATTTTTCATTGTATACTAGACCGTAGACCGTACATATATCGCCAATATATTAACGTATGTTATGATCATTATATTCCCACAACATGCTTTGTCCACCTACGTTGCGAGATCACACTTATTCTTCATATTCTCTATTTTCTGTATATGATATTGTCGATGATGGGACCGTAAAAATGCTTTTTGTTTTTATCTCGGATTACCAGTTTTACAATATCTGTGCTCCAACCTTTGCCACCCCTTCAGCCTTCATAAATTCTTCTCTCATCGAATATACATACCTCATAATATCAATTTCTGCTGGGGTCATTGCAAGAGTATTAAAAAAGTCTACGTGCAACACAACACGTTCTTCGTCTTCAGATTCATTCATGGTCTCGTGCTCGTAAGTTGTATCATAGAGAAGACATTCGCCTTTACTCCACCTGCGCGTGTCTGGTCCTACTCGGATATAGGCCTTTTCGTTGGCTGGCACTTTGATGCCCATCTGGCAGGTCAACCACATGTTGTTTCCATCTGAATGCAGGGGGATCCCACTTTGAGGCTGTTGCCGATTGAACCCTGCTATGCGACCTGCTAAAGGTACGCTTTCCATAATTTGGGTGGTAACTGGACAAAGATGGTATGGAAAGTCTTTGATTCTATGTCCATTGTAGAACAAAACAAGAGTCTTCCATCCAGCATCATAGTTCATGCTTGTCACACTCTGAAAACGATCTTTTTTCCCTTTGCCTAACATGTCTGAAAGCAAGGCCTCGTATTCTTTTTCGATAACATCAATATTCTCACTTAACTTATTACATAGCTCAAGTTGTGCAGGATCGTGAAACGGCTTTGTTTCTTCTAAGCCAGGCATATAAGCGTGAATGTCATCATGCGGTCTAAAAGAATTGCTTACGATAGAATCTTCAAGTGGGAGGTTTTCATCTAGTGCATGCCTCACAAATCCAGCAACTCGATGCAGTTTGTCAGTAGAGATATTTGGAAATTTCGATGCGATCAAAGATGGCATGAGCTCATAAAAAGGGTCGGCATCGGGGGTGCCATGCAAGGGGGAGTTTGAAACTGCTTCGCCGATGGGGGAGAAAGATGCGCTTTCGGCCAAAGCCTGAAGCATAGCATCTTGCTCAGATTTGACGTAGGTAACACCTTTCTTAGATTTCGACTTTGTGGTGGGTTCATCGTTAAGAGTAGCAAGAAGATTCCCTTTCGATTTGCGAATTGATTTCTCTTTCTTTGTTATTGTGTTTCCTGTAGAAGCACCGAAACCAGAGTTGCTTGCCGCGGGCGGTCGCTTCTTATTGCCTTTCTTTTTTGAAGCTAAGAACAAGGAACTTTCAGAACCTCTGTTGTTAGCACCAATATTTGATAACATGAATCCATCACAAGAGCAAGAATAAAATAGGGTTGCTGCTGTTAAAGAGATCTTCAATGTAGAGGAAATCATATCGATATTTTCTTCTCCCCTGTTTGAAGTTGCAGCACAGAATTCGCAATATTTATTGTGGTGTGCCAAGCTATGGATTGGATGTATCTATGCCACTACGAGTCGAGCAGATAGCAGATACGTTTGGAATGAGTAATGAAACTGAATGAAAGCAAATAACAAAAACTACCATACTGTCAAGAGTCAAGAGGAGGAGTATTTTGCGGTGGAGGAGGTGAAAAAGGAATAATAATAATAAAAAGAGAAGAGAAAAGGAAAGTGTAATCGAAATCATGAGGACCGTAACCTATTTAATACAAGGTCAAGTACCTAGTCGAACCAGGCAGGCAAGTCATCAGTCATCCGACCAAACACCAAACACCAAACATCAAATAATTCGTACAACAAACAACTGGCATAAAGTATAAAGTACATACTGCAATCTACCAAACAATACCACGGACCACAGTTTTAGTCCAACCTATCATCGTACCTATTTACACAACAGGCAAGAAGAATGGGTGCTTCTGTCTTCTCCGCTAGAAATGACAAAAGAAAAAAGAGAGACAACAGAGTCCAAACATTTTGCTACTTGTAGCTCTTTCATTACCATTTTGTTGTAAATCATCGTTGCATTATTGTAATACTCCATGTGCAGTCGCACATCATGTTGTATGAATCATGATAATGAGAATATATTATCTCGGCTCTAACCAGCAAACAGGGAAAGCTTGAAAATCTTGCATCCGCCGAAATATCCTCTCAAAAATGATTGCTGCTCGTTAGTTATAGAATTGATTGGAGTGGAGTTCCATTAAATGTTTTGGTAGAGTGTAGTGGAAGTGCCTTTCTTTCATATAGACCACTGCTGCTTATTCCTCAAAATACTTCGAATAAGTCTTGCTCTCTCTTCATCTTCGTCAGCACTTCTTAAATCACGCTGGTGGCCGCGGGATGCCATAGCTTCTAGTGTCCTCATTTCACGCAAATGACGACGATCCTCCGCGCAGTTATTGAATTCGTACAGCGCCGTGGACGAGGGGTTCCTTGACGCATTTATGCTTGGCATATTGATAGGCATGATCCTTTGCAAAGAGTGGGG
>Ga0306864_1000833_pt1 | contig 13503 bp, 11 predicted proteins | sample AntRauTorckE5430_FD_190448 | JGI IMG/M metagenome (GOLD analysis project Ga0306864, IMG submission 190448) | Saline lake microbial communities from Rauer Islands, Antarctica - Metagenome Torckler E5 #430 (v2) (version 2) | ecosystem: Environmental > Aquatic > Non-marine Saline and Alkaline >...
ATCGAATGTTACCACAGTTTGAACGGCTCGGTTACGGAAACTATATCGTGATTAGAAAGTCAGATAATGCGAAAGTAGGTAGCTGTGGCTTGTATGACAGAGAAGGTCTGAAAGGGATTGATATTGGCTTCGCATTTCTGCCTGCTTATGAGAGGAAAGGTTACGCTTTTGAAGCCGCAAACAAGATTTTGTATGCAGGTAAGATTCATTTTGGTATCAAAAAGTTGAGTGCAATTACAACACAAACAAATTTCTCCTCTCAAAAACTTTTAGAAAAATTAGGCTTTGAGTTCATTAAAATTACTCGAATTCCGAATGATGAGAAAGAATTAATGTATTACGAACTATTGGATTAAAAAGATTTTATATTTATAAATTTCGGATTGAAATAGACTTCAAAAAGTATTTATCAAAATAGAAAAACCGAATCACAACGTTGCGATTCGGTTTTTTAAATTATAAATATTCCGTAATTGTTTCTACATCAATATCGTTATGCGAAGTATCAAAAACAGATTGTCCGTTTTTAATAATCAATATTTGAGGAGATTGATGCGGCACTCCAAAATCATCTACAATTTTATTAGAAATGGAGCGATAAGCAATCAAATCTAAATAATGAATATCTGCTTGACCTTTACCAATATTCCAAGTTCGTTCTAATCTACGTTTTGCCATCGAACTGATAGAACAACGAGTACTATGCTTAAAGATAATTTGTGGTTTACTGACTGATTTCAACCTCAAATCATCTAAATCCATTTCCGTATTTAACAATTGCCAATCAACATTATTTGATGCCGCTCCTTGACTACTCTCTTTTGATTTGTTCCAAAAACTCATGGTTTCTCTTATTAATTAAAAATTATCAAAAATAAGAAACCGCTGAAAGCATCAAAAGGTTTTGAGGAATGAGGGATTCAGATACGAGGTAAATCTCCCTTAAAACCTTATCCCTCATTCCTCAATTTTTTTTAAATTAATTAAACGAAGATGCACCGTATTTTGCTACAAATTTTTCAAAATTATCTACCATTTCCTTTGATCCCATAATAATAGAAGACGTTTGGTGTAATTCCGTCAGCGGAATATCCATGACTCGTTTCAGACTGCCATTAATAGATTTTCCACCCGCTTGTTCAATCAAAAACGAAAGTGGATTACATTCATAAAGCAATCGTAGTTTACCGTTCGGGTAGCCAATCATCGCAGGATAAATAAAAATTCCACCTTTGATTAAGGTTCTATGAATATCAGCGACCATCGTCCCAATATAGCGCAAACGGTGAGCCTTGTCATTACAATAATCAATATAACGACGCATTTCTAAGTCGAATTTGATATAATAACCTTGATTGACCGAGTAGATTTTACCAGTTTCCGGCATTTTTAGATTCCTGTGCGATAAGCAGAATTCACCAATCGAGGTATCCAAAGTAAAGATATTTACACCATTTCCAGTGGTATAGGCTAAAATGGTTGAAGAGCCGAACATAACGTAACCAGCTGCCACCTGTTCACTTCCTTTTTGAAGAAAATCTCTTAATTCTGTAATTTCTCCTTCTGGCGAAAGTCTGCGATAAATTCCGAAAATCGTTCCAATTGGCACGTTTGCGTCAATATTAGAAGAACCATCAAGCGGATCAAATACGACAACGTATTTTGCTGATTTTCCAATTTTGTTTTCAAAAGCAACAAAACCCTCTTCTTCTTCCGAAGCGATGCCGCAACACTCACCGCTGTTACGCAGAAAGTGTACCATCATATCATTAGAAAGTACATCTAACTTTTGAACCTCATCACCAGAAGCGTTGCCCTGACCTGCTTCTCCGAAAATATCAATCAAACCTGCTTTATTAACTTCTCGGCTAATTACTTTTGTTGCAATGCCAATATCACGCAGTAATCCCGTTAATTCTCCTGTCGCAAAAGGAAAATCTTTTTGCCTATCGATGATGAATTCATCGAGTGTAATAATTTTGCTCATTATTAGTAATTTCTTGTTTAGTGAAATATTTTTTGATTGATAATTCGAAAAATAAAATAAAATTATCGACCAATAAAGACAAAGGTAGGTTTTACTGCGAAAATTCGCAATTTTTATTCTCAGTCGGTTAATTAGTCAGAAAGTTAAGCGGTGCGTTAAAAAGGAGTAATAGGAGCGTTTCTTGTGATATTATTTTGTAAAAATGAGTTTTGAAATTATAAAGTAAAAACTTACAGGCAGTGCAACCACTTGGGTGTTTTTGATAGATTTCCAAGATTATAAATAATTGATAATCAGATTTTTATACCTTATAATTAAAACGTTAGGTCAAGCGGTGACAGCTGAATATTTTGCTTTAATAAACAATCAACCGAAGGACTACGACGCTTCCCCTTGACCTAACGGGTTCAATTAATTAGACGTCTCGCTGTACTAAAAACTGAGCAAAATCATAAAGTGACTGCTTTGCAGACTCTGGAAGCTGGACAGCTTTTAGATGTTCGTACGCTAAATCTCGATACGCCTCTTTTTTTATATTTGCGTGTGTCCGAATATCAAAACTATCAAAAATAGCGGTGACATCTTTAATTTTTTGAGCTTCGTCTTCTGGCTGAGTAGAAAGTAATTTATTTAAGATATTAGCCGTTTTTTCGTCTGCTAATTCTAAAGATTTAAGTACTAAAAATGTTTTTTTATTTTGTATAATATCCCCACCGACTTTTTTTCCAAATTTTTCGGGATCACCATAAGTATCCAAAAGATCATCTTGCAACTGAAATGCAATACCGATATTACGTCCAAATTCACCTAAATGATGTGCATCTTCTTTATTTGCACCACCGATTAATGCTCCTATTTGCATGGCTCCTGCTACCAAAACAGACGTTTTCAGCTCAATCATTTTAATATATTGAGGAATGGTAACGGTTTTCATTGTCTCAAAATCTACGTCGTATTGTTGCCCTTCACAAACACCAATTGCAACGGTATTAAAAATGCTTAATACGTCCGAAAGTAAGCTACTTTCTACTTTTCTGAGGTATTCATAAGCATAAACTAACATTACATCACCCGAAAGAATGCCCGTATTTGTATTCCATTTATGATGAACCGTCGTTTTTCCTCTACGCAATGGAGCAGCGTCCATAATATCATCATGGACTAACGTGAAATTATGAAATATTTCGATAGCATAAGCTGCTGGAAGTGCCTTTTTGAGGTCATCGGAAAACAACTTGCAAGTCATTAAAAGCATCAAAGGACGAAGTTGTTTTCCACCAATACTAAGGATATAATCAACTGGCTCATACAAGCCCTTAGGTTCGTTATTAAAAGTATGTTGCTTTGCGTATGCTTGATAATAAGTTTGAAGTTGTGCTAATTGATTCATTTATTTTATTCCTTTTTTGTAATAATTAAAATCGTATTAATAAGTTATTGCAAGGCTTAAAATAAATCAATGCAACATTAATATTATATTTGTCTGTAACTTAATTTTGAAATGGTAGATGCTTTATTAGAAAAATAAATATAATTGTAATAATTTTTAATTATTATTGCAAAGTAACTGAAAAAAATCATAATTGTTCGTAAGAAATACACGTAAGTAGTGCAATTGCTCAAAAGTAAAAGTGTTTGATAATCATCTTTTCGTTGGAAACCGTGTGGGTTTTACTTGTCCCGAGACCTCGTGGAAATACCGATGCGGTTTAGTTGTCAAAACTTTTGATTTGTTGCAATAGTATAAACCTTAAAAGTGTATATATGAAATCATATTCACATTTTTAAGGTTTATAAAATGGTCACATTACGAAATATTAATTGTCATATCGTTTCGACTGTAACTTAATAATATTCGTTTACAAAGAAAAAGATATGCCTTTTAGTTCGTCGCAATTCTCTTGACTATTGCCACAATAAACTATTATCACAAAGTTACTTCAACTTCGTATTTTTGTGATTTAATAACTTTCACTGAATTAAGATAAAATGATAAGGAAAACTCGACCAATTAGTGTACTATTAGTAGAAGATAACCCAGGAGATGTAAGACTGACCCGAGAGGCTTTTAAGGAAGGTAAAATAGCGGTCAATTTGTCCGTCGTGATGGATGGCGTAGAAGCTACGAAGTATTTGAATAAGGAAGGTAACTATGCAGATGTTCCCACGCCTGATTTGATTTTATTGGATTTGAATTTGCCAAAAAAAGATGGACGAGAAGTTTTACAGGATATTAAAACGGATTTAAATTTAAAGCGGATTCCTGTTGTTGTTTTAACGACTTCTAATGCCGAACAAGATATTATGTATAGCTATGATTTACACGCTAATTGTTATATCAACAAGCCAGTAGATTTTGATAAGTTCTTTGATGTAATTGAAAAAATTGAAGAGTTTTGGCTAAGTACAGCTATTCTTTCGACAATGGTAAATTAGCATTTGTTAAGAGATTGGCTTATGAACACTTAAATAAAGAGTGCTTCAACACTGATGAGTTAATTTCATTAAATAGTAAATAATATTGCCTTAATATTAGATAAATTCTTTCGATGACTAGTCGCAGTTTAAATAGCAAAGTACAAATATTATATATAGAAGATAACCCAGGAGATGCAAGTTTGTTAAAAATATACTTAAAATCAGCAGGTATAAAACATGATTTACACCTCTCCGATACCTTTTATGAAGGCGTTGAAATAGCGGAAGTCAATCCTATTGATTTAGTATTATTAGACCTTTCGCTTCCTGATAGTCATGGATTCAAGACTTTAACTAATTTTTTAGCAAAATTTCCTAAAATTCCAGTTATTGTCATGACTGGTTTAAGTGATGATATTGTTGGAAATCAGTCTATTAAAGCAGGTGCACAAGATTATTTGGTCAAAGGTGAATTTGATTCTAACTTATTAGGTAGAGTCATTCGATATGCACTTCAAAGGCATAGTTCGCAACAAAAATTGGAACAATATGCCAAAAACCTTACCGTCAGTGAACGTCGTTATATTGAGGCTCAAGAAATGGCACATTTCGGTAATTGGGAAATGGATATTGTTACGAATGAAATGCAATGGACAGATGAGGTTTATCGTGTTTTTGGTTTCGAACCCCAAAGTATAAGCCCTGTTTTCTCTGATTATTTGAATTTTATTCATACGGAAGACAGAGAAATATTTGAAGATGCTTTCAATGACGTTATCAAAGATGGGAAATTACGTAAAATTGAATATCGAATCATTGTTAGCGGAAGGAAGATAAAGTATATTTCTAATCAATTGAAAGTTTATTACGATGAAACGGAAGATAAAACACTTTTGGTTGGTGCGGTTCAAGATGTTTCTGACCTAAAATTATCACAGGATTTGATGATTGAAAAGAACCTATCTGATAGGACTTCAAAGATCAAAGAAGAAATATTAGAAGATTTAGGTTTTCACATTCGTACTCCCTTATCGTCTTTAGTCAATCTATCGTTTTTGATGGAAAATACGGAAAGTCCTGATCAAGTTATGGAATATGTGGACGGTTTAAAGATTTCAATCAATGACCTTTCAGTTGCCGTAAATAACTTGATGAATTTCTCTATTTTGCTTTCTGAAAAAGTTAAAGTCGAAGAAAATCAATTCAAAACAGAAGAATTAGTTCAACGTATCGAGCAGGTATTCCAACTAAAAGCTGATGCAAAAAATATAGAATTAAAGTTAATTATCTTCGATAGTGTACCCGAGGTTTTAATCGGCGACATAAACAAAATCAACCAAGTCATTTATAACTTGATGGATAATGCAATTAAATTCACGAATAAAGGTGGTAGAGTAAATCTGAAAATGATTTGTAATGATACCAAAAGTGTAAATGCTCGATTATTCATTATTGTTGAAGATACGGGCATTGGCATGAACGATGATAAAGTTGAAAAACTAAAAGATGTTGGGAAGTTGCTCACCGTTAATTATGATGAGGAAAATAAAACAGGACTCGGATTGGCAATTATCAATAAGTTAACGGAAAAGATGGAAGGTACGGTTAGTATTGAAAGTCATCTTGGTGTCGGGACGAAGTTCGCTATTGATTTACCAATCAAGGTTTCTTTTGCGAAAAAGAGAACAAATGGCGACAAACCAACCAGTCCATTGAAGATTTTATTAATCGAGGATCACTTCTTGAATCAAATTGCAACCAAAAAAGTATTAACGACGTGGTCAGATTTTGTAAGAGTTGATATTGCAGAAAATGGTTTGGTTGGATATGAAAAATTCAGAGCATATCGTTATGATTTGATTTTGATGGATTTACAGATGCCTGTAATGAATGGTTTTGAAGCTACTGAAAAAATCAGACAATACGATCAAGATATTCCAATCATTGCTCTGACCGCAAATTCAAGCTCGCAAGAAGCGGATAAAGCAAGAGAAATTGGTATGAATGATTATATGTCAAAACCATTTAAACCTGTGGATTTATACGCTAAGATTATGAGCGTATTTTAGTTTTTTTCAAAATTACAGGAAATCATAAAATGAAATAAAAAAGTCAAGATGTTGAAATATTCACATCTTGACTTTTTTTATCTATTATGAAAAGTTAAATACGAAATCATACGACTACACATTTTTAATTGAATCGGGATGATTATAAGTTTAAAAAATGAAAGAGGAAGAGCATTACATTAACCGAAGCGGGTGGTTACGAGCTTCAATTTTAGGCGCAAATGACGGCATACTTTCGACAGCGAGTATTGCCATAGGTGTAGCGGCAGCGAGTGATCTTAGAGATCCGATTGTTTTGGCATCTTTAGCGGGTTTAGTTGCCGGAGCATTATCAATGGCAGCGGGCGAATATGTGTCCGTAAGTTCACAAGTCGATATTGAAATGGCGGATTTAAAAAGAGAGCAGGAAGAATTAGATACAATGCCAGAAGGAGAGTTAATCGAGTTAGCAAAAATTTATGAAACACGGGGTTTAGATGAGAATTTGGCAATGCAAGTTGCCGTTCAACTGACCAAACACAACGCTTTGGAAGCACATGCACGAGATGAATTAGGCATCAATGAAATTACACAAGCGAGACCATTACAAGCGGCTTTGGCATCAGGAGCTGCCTTCGTTTTTGGTGGTAGTTTGCCTTTATTAATTTCATTATTTTTGCCTTTAGCACAAATGGTTTGGTATCAATATATTTTCGCTACCGTATTTTTGGTGCTTTTAGGTTCAGTTGCTGCAAAAGCTGGTGGTTCAAGCATTATGAAAGCAATCGGACGAATTACATTTTGGGGAACGATTGCGATGGGTCTTACGGCTTTCGTTGGCTACTTATTTAATGTAAATATGGGTTAATTACAGAAACCGATGGAGTTTCAAAAACCCCATCGGTTTAATATTATCTATCTCAAAATTTCATGTCCCATTTTGTCCCGTTTCGTTATTAAATACTTTTCATTATGACAATTCGGTTCAATTTCTAAAGCAACATTATCAACAATCTCTAAACCATAACCAATCAAACCGATGCGTTTTTTAGGGTTATTGGTCATCAAACGAATTTTTGAAACACCTAAATCGTTCAAAATTTGAGCACCAACTCCGTAATCTCTCTGATCCATTTGGAAACCTAACTTCGTATTCGCCTCCACGGTATCGTAACCCTCTTCTTGTAATTTGTAGGCTTTCAACTTATTCAATAAGCCGATTCCCCGACCTTCTTGACGCATATATAACACCAAACCTTTGCCTTCATCTTCCACTTTTTGCATTGCTTCGTGTAGCTGCTCGCCACAATCGCAACGTAGCGAACCCAAAACATCGCCAGTTTCACAAGACGAATGAACACGCACTAAAATTGGTTCATCTTTTTCCCAGTCACCTTTTTTTAAGGCCAAATGTACCTCGCCAGTCGTTGTTTGTTTATAAGCAATTAGTTGAAAATCACCATATTTTGTAGGCATATCAACTGCCACTTCTCGCTCAATTAAGCGTTCATTAGCCATTCGATATTTTACCAAATCTTTAATCGAGATGATTTTCAAATTATGCTTTTCAGCAATCAAAATCAAATCCGGTAAACGAGCCATCGTACCGTCTTCGTTCAAAATTTCAACCAAAACACCAGCAGGAGAAAACCCCGCCAAACTTGCTAAATCAATAGCTGCCTCAGTGTGACCAGTTCGACGTAAAACACCACCTTTTTTCGCACGAAGCGGAAAAATATGTCCTGGACGAGCATAATCAGCTGCTTTTGAGTCTGGATGAATCAAAGCTTTGATACCAGTTGCACGATCATAAGCTGAAATTCCCGTCGTACAACCGTCTTTCAAATAATCAATAGAAACCGTAAAACCAGTTTCGTGCATTGCCGTATTATTTGAAACCATCGGATACAATTCCAACGCATCGCAACGTTCTTCGGTCATCGGTGTACAAATCAAACCTCGACCGTGAGTTGCCATAAAATTGATAATTTCAGGCGTAACTGTTTCTGCTGCGCAGATAAAATCACCTTCGTTTTCACGGTCTTCATCGTCCACCACGATAAGCACTTTACCTGCTCTAATATCCGCAATCGCTTCTTTGATTGTATTTAATTGATAGTCCAATTTGTTAGTATTTTTTTTAAAAAATATATAATAAAAGCAAAGATTAAAAACCTTTGCCTGCATAACATTTTTGCTTTTTAATAGTTGCTGGTTCGCCGTCCCAATCCTATCAGGTTTTAAAAATTTGACAGGATTTTATGGATACTAATCACCACTAACAAACCCAAAACACTCCTCCAAAGGCTTCACATAATGTTCCCAGCTATAATTATCTTTTACAAACTCCTTTCCAGCTATGCCAATGCGTTGAATTTCCGTAGGATTATCTAACAAAGATTCAATCTTTTTAACGAAAGCATTTGCATCATCTGCCAAAATGATGGCAGAATCATCTTTCGCGCCGATGGCGTTATTGACCAAATTCGTGGTAATACAAGGCACTTCCATTGACATTGCTTCCAAGATTTTATTTTGCTGACCGCTACCCAAAAAAAGCGGGGCAACAAAAATATTTGCGGAAGCATAAGCAATTCGGATATCTTCAACCCAACCCGTCACCGTCACGTTTTTACTCGAAAAACTTTGCACTAAAGCGGTCGGTCTTGCTCCTGCGATGAGGATTTTAATATTAGGATATTTTTTTATTAATTTTGGTAGAAGTTCCTGCACCAAATACCTCGCACCTTCTACATTCGGCACATAACCCATATTACCAATAAAAGCAATATCGTGAATTTTTTCAATCTCTGGCATTGGCTTAAAAAAAGACGTATCGACGCCATTCGGAACGACTTTAATTCGCTTATTGTCAGGCGTTTGTAAAAAATCTCTATCTTGTGCAGAAATTATCGTATGGAAATCAAAATCGTTAAAAACAGCATTTTCGTACGCTGCTAATTTGTTTGCTTCTCGCCTCAAAATCGGTTGCAAAATTGCTTTTGCGTGTTTCGCCCAACGTTTTGCACCGATGGAAAAAGTATCCATATAATCCAACGTTTTCGGCACGTCCAAATCCCGAACATACTCCGCCGTCCGAATTAATTGACAAAAAATATGGTCTGGCTTTTCCTTTTTAACAACGGCATGAATTTCCTCTTGAATTGATTTATCAAAAAAATAACCAATTTGCAACGGCAAACCATTCAAAAATGCTCGAACGAGGTTTTTTACAATCCTAATATTAGAACGGTGATACGTATAAATCCTTGAACAATAGACTTTTACAACCAAGTAATCATGTATGAAAATAGGTGCATCGGTGATTGAACAAAGAATAATTTCAAAATCTTTGGACAATGCCTTCATTTGATGAAAAATCCTCAATTTATCACCTTTTTCAAGCGGATAAGGAAACCGAGAAGTCAGTATTAACAGCTTTGGTTTTGCTACTTTTTGCTCATTTTTATCACCAATAATAGGTTGCATATTTTCCCCCTCTTTTATATCGTTCATTACTTTCATAAAATCATTCCTAAGTAGTTGGCAGTTTTTAGTACGTCAAATCGTGTCGGTTTCAAAAACCAATACGGTTTATTACAAATTGCTTAAATGCTTTTTCAACGCTTCCGCAATTCTTAAATTATCGAAATGTTCCGTTACGAAGCGTTTTGCATTTTCGCCAATTGTTTTTAATTGTTTGGGATTATTGATACAAAAATTTATTTTTTTAATAAAGTCCGCTGCCGAATCTACGATAAATAAATGTTCGCCATCTTTAGCGTCAATACCTTCAACGCCAATCGAAGTCGTTAGTATTACTCGCCCTAACGCCAAACCTTCCAAGATTTTCACTCGCATTCCACTTCCCGAAAAAAGCGGCACAATCATCATCGAATGAACATTAATGAAATCAACCGAACTATCTACTTCCCCATGGATAATGACATTTGGAATTTCGGCAGCTAACAATTGTTGCGGCGTATTTCGACCCGCCAAATGCAATTCAATCCCGTTTAGATTCGGCATCACGTTCTTCAAAAACCATTCAACGCCTTCCAAATTCGGCAGCCAATCTAAAGAACCAATAAAACTCAAAGATGTTTTTTTGTCAAAACTCCCCCAATCGGGCGTATAATGTGCAGTTTCCAAGCCAATCGGCGTAACGTGACCAATGCCCGTAAAACCAGATTCTTTGAAAAAGTCCATATCTCGTTGCGTAATTGCTACCAAACTATCGACTTCATTTATTTTTGTCAGTTCAAATTTTTTCAACTGCTTTGTCAAATGCTTCAAATATCTTTTTTTTAAACCAAATTTTGAATTTTCAACGATGCGTTCCCAAATTTCATGTTCTACGTTATGCGACCGCAAAACGAGTTTTGCACGGCTTTCGCCAAAAATATCTTTCCGAACATAAATCAAGGTTTGCAAGGTTTCAAATTGAACAATATCAAAATCTTCTGCTGCCAGTAATGCTTTAATTTTGTTCGCATAATCAACTGATTCAAAGCGAGTTAAAAAATAATTTTCGCCCTTTATCAATGCTTTTAATGCGGCAACTGGCTTTACTTTATTATCAATATCAACCGTATGAATTGCTTTATAATGATTAAAACTTTTCGGCAAAGTTGCCAAATCTAAATAATGTTTGGACGTATTCATTGCCAAAAGCGTAACTTCGCAACCTAATTCATTCAAGGCTTTCGCCAAAAAAGTCACCGCAACGGATTCACCATCTTTAAGCGGATAAGGGAATTTTTTACACAGTTGAAGAATTTTCATTTAGGAATGATAGTTTAATAAAAAATTTGCGGTGGCAAAGTTATCGTTTTTTATAAGTAAAGACAGGATTTTATTGGTATAATTATAACCTACCCAAAAATGAGAGAACCTTTCGACATATTGTGTAACAATTGTGGTCAAAGCATTACACTTCAAGCATTTCAGGCGTTTGCACGCTGTTCAAATTGTCAAACGCCCTTGAAAATAGAGGAAACGGAAACGAGAATTGAAACGATGATTATCACCGAAAATGAGTTTTTAACCACCAGTCAAACGCTAATTCCGACCAACCAACCCCCGGTTCAAAACAATTTTGAATTATTAAAAGCCTACGAAAAGGAACTGGAAAATTTGGAAAGTGAATGGATAAAAAAATCGGGAGTATTTAAAATTAGAAAGAGTCGAAAATATATCTTACCCCGAAAAAATCAAAGTATCGTTTTATTAATAATCGGAATTTTAGTCCTGTGCTATTTTATGTTTATTGATAAAGGAGAAGAAAGTTGGGAAATAATTGGAGGAGTTATTATACTTATAAGCGGTCAAGAATTGTATAAATGGTGGAAATATTCACAAGCATTAAAAGATTACGAAGAAGAAAAAGAACGATTGAAAATGATAATTCAAGGATTGATTGAGTCCATAATTTGATAAAAAACGGACGTGCTAAATAAAGATAACGCGCGGCTCGTCACTGAACGTCAAAAGCAGCTTCTAAAGGGTTAATACAATTCAAAATATTAATCAATGGACGATTTTATTTACACTTGAATTTACATTTGAAACTTCAATTATCACCTAATTCTTGTAAATTTGTGTTGATTTTATTTAAAAAAAATAGGCAAGTAGAAAATGAGCGAAAAATTAATATATGGTATCCAACAAATTGGTGTTGGCGTGCAAGATGCAGAAGTAGGTTTTAAGTGGTACGGAACGGTTTTGAAAGCGGATATTTGCGTTTTTGATGACAATAGCGAAGCGACTTTCATGGCAAAATACATGGGCGGAAAATCTCGTCAAAAACGGGCAATTTTGGCAATGAACTTAAACGGTGGCAGTGGTTTTGAGATTTGGCAACATACGGAACATACGCCACAACCGCCAAAAACACCTGTTCGAGTCGGTGATTTAGGTATTAATATTATGAAAATAAAATCGCATAATATCAAAAAATCCTATAACCGTTTGAAAGCCGAAAAAGTGAATATTTTGACAGAAATCATCAAAAATACTGATGGTTCGAGAGCCTTTTTTATTAAGGACCCTTTTGATAATATATTGGAAATCAAAGAGTTTAATTCTTGGTTTAAACAAAAAAATGACATTGGCGGAATATGTGGTGCGACTTTAGGCGTGTCTAATATTGAAGCAACTTTGAAGTTATTTACCGATGTTTTGGGCTATGATAAAGTCCTGTCAGATTTGACTGGGACGTTTGACAGTTTGGATGGAGTGCCGGGCGGTGGCGAAGAAATGCGTCGGATTTTATTGGGACATTCTGAAAAACGAGTGGGTGGTTTTACGCCGTTATTGGGCGAAAGCCAAATTGAATTGGTGGAAGTAAAAAGCCGTAAACCGAATAAGATTTTTGAAGATAGATATTGGGGCGATTTGGGTTATATTCATCTGTGTTTTGATATTCGCAACATGAATCAGTTGGTGAAAGAATGTGAAGCAGCAGGTTTTCCCTTTTCTGTCTTGAGTAATGCGGATTTTGATATGGGCGAAGCAAACGGACATTGGGGTTATTTGGAAGACCCGGACGGTACGTTAATTGAGTTTGTAGAAACGCATAAAGTACCGTTAATTCCAGCTATCGGTTGGTCAATTAATTTACAAAATCGAGATCCGAAAAAGCCGTTACCGAATTGGATAATGAACGCAATGGCGTTGAATCGGAAGAAATTTTCGTAATCTTAAAAGGGTAAAGGGTCGGGCGCTTTGAAAGCGTCCGACCCTTTTAATTACCAAAAATGATTTGAAAATGTCTATTTTTCAAAAATTAAAAGCGTATTCCTCGACTATTCTCGCATTAACTGATCAAGCGGTTGTTAGTGGCAGCAATTTCTTGATAGGTATTGTCTTAGCAAGGGTTTTGGGCATTGAAGGCTACGGTTTATTCGCCTTATTGTGGATGATTGTTTTATTTGGCAAAAGTATCAATCAGGCGTTTGTGACTCGTCCGATGATGTCATTAGCACCGAAGAAAGAAAGTGAAGAATCGGCAAGTTATATTGCTACATTGCACTATTTACAATACCTGAC
>Ga0306864_1000834_pt1 | contig 13486 bp, 6 predicted proteins | sample AntRauTorckE5430_FD_190448 | JGI IMG/M metagenome (GOLD analysis project Ga0306864, IMG submission 190448) | Saline lake microbial communities from Rauer Islands, Antarctica - Metagenome Torckler E5 #430 (v2) (version 2) | ecosystem: Environmental > Aquatic > Non-marine Saline and Alkaline >...
CCATGCGAGAGTTTACGTAGATGCACCCCCTTTTCGCGGGGGCATTTTGGGGTGCATCGCCCCCCAAATTGCAATTGTCCGCCCCCTATGCGTTCTGCCCTACTTTTGTTCTCCCTCGAACAACAGCATACGTCACAGTTTGAAAGAGAAAGAAAAGGATAAAACAGGAAGGGAGGTGGACGAGAGGAGGCAGCAAGTGAAAGTAGCGCGCGATGAGAATTGGGTTAAATATGATTGTGAATTGTTACTCCAATGCCCCCCCACCGGAGTAAGTATTCTGCCGACATCCAATCACGTCATGTGTTGTCCGGAATATTTCAATACTCCTCCTACACATCTTATCATGCCACGTGCTGTCCAGAATGTTTTAATCTCATCCCCGGGTGATCCCAACCAATTGAAATTGGCTGGAGGATCGTTCCTCGAAAGGCCTCCGAAGGAATAAAGAGAATGAGTCGTCTTTTCCCACTCTTCGTAGCTATTTACTATGTAGTACTCTAGTACATACTACTACTGTTGTTGTTGTTGTTGTTGTTGTTGTTGTTGTTGTTGTTGTTGTTGTTGTTGTTGTTGCTGTTGCAGAGAAATAAACGACCCGAAATTATCCCAATTCCAAATAGTACTGCTAGTGCTGTACTATCCAAGCAAGAAAGAAAAATAGAAGACCGACACACATCATGCGCATGCTGTGTGCTGAAAGAGGCTGAAAGCTGAAAGCTATTTTCCGCCGCTTGCAACAACTTTGGGTAGAGTAATTTATTTCGAAACACGCAAGACTGGCTCACATGTCGACAACAGTAGTAGTAGTAGTAGTGTAGTGTAGTAGAGTAGTAGTGTACGCAAATAACTAGATGGTGGTCAAACTACTACTACTATGCTTGGATTACAAATAATACGTAAGGATGGACGTTAGTAAGCAACCATGGGGAAACCTAATACTATCACTAGTAGTAGGTATAAGGCATAGTACCGGTCTTAGCTGCTAACTAGTAGTAGAAAATGTATACTAGAGGGCTCCTACTAACTATAAGGAGAGGCGGCCAACACCACAAAGCCGCAATGACGCCGGCGACAATAGCACCACCACGAAGAAATGGTATGAGGACGATGACTAGTAGTAGTACTAGAGAAGGTACTACTATCGTCCTAGTACTACAAATTGAATCTGATTTATCATGCTGGTGCACGCATATTTTCCCAGTGCGGTGAAGCTTCTAGTATGAGCGGTGCTTCGGAATGATGGTGATGATGAGGTGAAGCAAGATGTATTTGCGGTACAAAGTAAAACTATGTACACGAAGAAATAGCAAACAGGATAAAGCAGAGTAATCGTAGTACTAGTATTCATTGTCCGATGTTGATCTTCGCCCTAGGAGTGTGGTGACTACTTTAAACCTTGTCGACAATGTCATACTACTAGTAGTACTACTACTGTAAGAATGATGATCATGCTTTCTCTAGTAATACTGTCATCAGCAGGGGGCGTACTAGTAGTAATAGTAGCAGTGGTATGTAGTGCTTGTACGAGGGAAGAAAGGACAGTCATGATCTGCTTCATAGAATTTATTAGATCCTACTTTTGCCCACTCTTCTCAGAACAACCAGCAGTGGCTGTGCTGCATGTAGTACTAACTAGTACTGATCTTCTCCTCCCTGTGTAACTACTTTGAATTTTGTCGACAATTCATCATAATGATGATTTCTCTACTGATATTGTCATCGTCAGAACGTAATAATAGTGTTACTACTTGTACTACGAGGGAAAGGACATTCATGATCTACTTCGTTGAATTTATTAGAGCCTTCTTTTATCAGAGCCTTTTACTAGAGCCTTGGTGCTGTAAGCTGGTTGTCTGCTGTTAGCTGGTTGTCTGCTGTTAGTTGTCTGCTGGCTGGTCCTTTTTATGCTTGTACGATCTACTGATGTGTACACCCGCTGGCCGCTGGTGACGCCAAGACGAATATTGTGATCTGTAATTTGTCTTAGATGTACGTAGTAATGTTGTTTTTGAAAATCGTTTTAGTAAACAAGGGGGTTGTATGAAGAAATTGAGTAATCTAGTATTTGCTTGTTCCTGCTGAAATCCCACATGATTGAAACTCAGTCTCACGAAATAAACGTAGCCTACAATAATTTAAAATATCAGTTCGGGTACTAGGCCAGAAGATGATATCTAGTATCATGGAATGCATTTGCAAACCAAAATGCTTCTTCCTCGTACTAAACTACCATTGTAGTAGCCTCGGGGGTCTAGCGGTAACTGGGTACTGGTTTTGCTATCCATGCGTACCTGTACCCATCGGAATTCTTGTTCTTCTCTGGCTTCTCTCCGGAGATGGAGTTCAAGGAGCATGACACCCTAGTTGAGGCAGGCATTTTTGGTGCAGTACGTCTCGTTAATCCCACTGACTTTTTCTACCAAATTCTCATGGGTATACTTAAGTCGTCCTCCTTCCTTTAACAGAAAGGCCCTTTTTGTGACACCAACTCCACAACTCTGGCATGGGCCAGCAGATGAGATTGACAGGTCATTCAAGGTCATTACTTAAACTGCCGCACTTTCTAGGAGCTGCCGGGAGTGAGAATTTACGACGTTTTAAAGATTCATCATACACTATTCCTTGTTTACAATACTGGAGAACTATCTTAAACTTTGCTGATTTTGTCTAGCACTATGATCTTTGACTTACATTGCCTTGATCCTCCTTCCCTGGTGCTCGCAAGAACCTCTATTCCTGCAACTGATGGAGGATCCTCTTCAAAGTTCTGTATTGACTTGTTGTCAGATCCTTCCTACTTTTTCAAATCTTGGTACGAGCATGCTGATGGTGCTACTACTCAACCTCCAGCTGGGAAGAACAGACCTTCTGCCAAACAAAGTAAGAAGAAAGGAGGAAAGAACAAGATGCACCTGAAATTGGAAATGTGCGAATCAATACTCAAGGGCGTCGACTGTAACTTTGGTAGCAGCTGTACCTTTGCTCACTGCGAGTCAGAACTTGAACTGACAACGTTAAGAGAGAGGGAAAAAGCCGGTCTCGTTGACATCATGACTTTTAGGACGCGCCCGTGTCTCGATCACGTCATGACAGGAAGCTGGTGAGTAGCATCGCTTACTCTGGTATTATTTGTTTTCACGATGCTGCTAGCAGGTAGTATTCTACTACTAGCATTGGTGTCATGTCTTTACTTTAGGCCTATAGCCTACAAGAACACATCATCGCTGTTGTTGTGCTACTTTTGTTTTGCTAGAGAGAAGATAGTGACGATCATACATTATATTATAACTGCTTTCTCACTTAGTAGCTCACAAACTTCTTCAACACCAATTTTGCATCATCCATCCGTAGCCCCTTCGGTTTCCGCTGCGTGAGCATTCACGATACAAGGGTGACAAATATCGGCACCACTTCTTGGTTGCCTTCCTGCCGTCAGCTTAATGCTCTACCCACAAACGTACATATTGATTGGAACTCGAGTGTTAATCAAAACTTAGTTCATCATGGCAGTACGTTTGGCAAGGAAACCGCTACTGTCTTCTCATCTTATGGCAACTTTGCCGAGAAGATATGCCAAGTGGGCCCTGAACATCATCCTCGCATCATCCAGCAGAAGCTAGTAGATAGTAATGTTGACAAGACTATTAATTTGGAAGACCTCTCGAAGTACGCCTCTTCACAAATGACGGTGCAGATTGGCAATATGCAGAGGCTTCAGATTGCCCTCGCCATGATTCCTAAGAATTGTCCTCTTGTATGCATGTACAAGCCTTCTCATCTTATCTTCGGCAGAGTTTGCATGGTCCGTCAAAGTCGTGCATTTGATTTGAGTCCTCCTCCTCCTACTAGTGCTGGTCCTACTAACTTTACAGGTAGCAGCAGCTCGTGTAATATTACCGAGATACCTATCGAAGACGTGCTAGTGCATAATCCATGTCATGTTATTGTTCGTGAAATTGTCTTCGGGCAAAATTCTGATCCTGACTGCCCTCCCACTTCATTGTGGTTTGGGATTCCAGAGGACGACATCACGACTTGCGATTTGAGAGATGAACTCAAACAGAACAGAAAGAAAACAGCCCAGCAGCGTCGAAAGAGACGAATTAGGACCAAAGAGCAGCATGGTGCTGGAGTATTTACAACAAAGCATGCTACTAGTCTTCATTCACCTGCTGCTGCATCCTCTGTATTTGGTTCTGGAAATGATCCTCTTCATTTGTACCATATGTCTCATAGAGCTTTTACGCTCTTTTATCCTCAGGATCAAGAAGTTCACGACCTTATCCGGAACGTAATGGTGCTTGAGATTGAAAAGATGAATCGTCATGGACGTCATTTGTCTTTAGTAGCGTCCTTTCCTCCTGGTGCTGTATTTTTGCCCCCTCAAAACAAGGGCGCTAGTAATCAAGTTCAACATGGCGACTTAGCTGCGTTGGAAGTAAAAGAGCTAGTTCTAAATGAGAAGATAGAGACATTGGGAAAGATCTTTTTGGATTCTTCCATGTGGCCTGTAAATCAAGGGAGAGAGTATGTGTCTTACTCTACCCCTATTCCATCTGCCGAAAGCGCGTATTGTACACCTCCGAATAACACGTTTCAGAATGCACTTTGGTCATCGTTTGTCAACAATCTTTGTGAGGACGCAGACGATGATCACCACAATAGAGCCGTGGCCGTGATGCCACATACTGTTATGGGCGACCGTGCCTTAGTACCACAAGAACAGCGCAGTGACAAGGAAGAGGCCAACACGCTGAGAAAGAAGAGGCTTCCTGTTTTTGAACACTTGCTAATGAAAACGTTGGCAGTTGTGATGCCTGTCACTACCACGACTACTGTGAAAAAGTACGGTATTACTCAGAATCCTTGTCGTTCGGCAATGTTCCTTATCTCCTCGTCACCCTCCGCCTCGTCGTCAGCCTCTTTTTTCAGGGACTTTGAAGCCCAGTGGAAATTAGTGCGGGAGTTTTATGACCACAAAAATAAGGTCAAAGAGTACTACGGAGATAGTGCTGCTGCTTGCAACAACTCCAGTGGCGTACTAGCCGCTGGAAGTTCAAATAATTCTTCGGGGTAGAACGACGAGGAACACTTTGTTTCTTGTTCAATAGATTGTTTTGTTGTTGTTGCATTCTTGTAATGCTGGTGTTCTGGGGGGGGGTTGGGGGTACGTTGAAAACAAGAAGAGAAACGGCGAAGAGCCACTCTTTCTTCATCAATCAGTGCTGCTATTTATCTTTCGTTGTAATCGTCGCAGTTTTGTGCCACTAAGCTTAACTCGGAATATGTTAATTAACAGCTTTTTGTGTGAATCGATTTTTCCGCTATCAAATTCCAAATTAAATAGTCGGTGAATACTGGTAATTTTTTTGCTGAGTAGCAGTCGGCGTGCAGTATTCCAAGAGGGTTCGAAGCAACTCAGATGAAAAAGCGTCATGACATATTGCAGAATCATCCTTCGTGCTCATCATGATAATCTGTCTTATGTCCTCTTATGTCGCATCATAGAAGACGAACGAAAGGTGCATTTTCCAAGAGAAATGATAACAAGTTGGCAGAGATCATTTCTTATTCTATTGTTGAAATGCCTGCATTCTTCTTTCCTCCTCCTCATCGTGTCCCAAATGCGCGAAGGCTCGTACAATGGCGTCTTCTTTTGTGTTGTGTCTTGTTGTTTACATGCTATCGGACTGGTTACTTCCTCCAATATATGCACGTTTTCGCTCGCTTTATCGTATTTCCAGTATGCATAAAGCTAGATTTTTGATATGTCAATCTTCAAATCTCTTGTTTTCAATTTCATTAGAATCACATGACTCACAAGCAATCACGTGGGATTTGCAAAATATATTCTCATATTGTTTTTTGAAGTTTGCAGTAAATTCTGATTGGGTTCCTCCTATTGCTGGAGATGATTTCCCCTCTGCTGGCCTTTTACTGATACAATTAAACTCAAATGTTGTTGTCTGGTGGCTGCGATCGGAAATAGATTGTCGAGCGGGATTTTTTGCAACATAGATATTCTCCAAGCTCCTATTGCATCATATCAACGAGGACGACCTCCACCAGAGCGAAGTTGTGACGCTGCACGTTTGGCAAATATTTCCCCAATGGGAACCAACTAGCGGCAGTGCACTGTTCCTTCTGGTTATTGTAAGAACGTAAAAAGGAGGTAGGAAGGGAAACTTGCTCAAATAGAGAGGATCGAACGCGGCAAAAAAGATGACTAGAGACACCATGACGCGTTCACCGCGTATCTACTAGTCTTGACTACTATTGATGATTCCTTGAGATGTGTAGTAATACCAGCTTGAATCCTTCTACTATTCAAAGATATTGTATACTGATGGTGAATTGCTTGGACCTTGGCGCACTCTTTTAGAAAATAGATGTAGGATGTAGCACCATTTAAATTTGTCTCTCTCATGATTAGACTCAATCATGTGGGTTTGAAGACTTTTTTAATGGTTGGTTGAATTCGCTTGGTCGAATAGCGGTTGAATGGCGGTGAACCAAACTAAAAATTAGATGATTCCTTGAGATGTGTAGTAATACCAGCTTGAATCCTTCTACTATTCAAAGATATTGTATATTGATGGTGAATTGCTTTGACCTTGACGCACTCTTTTAGAAAATAGATGTAGGATGTAGCACCATTTAAATTTGTCTCTCTCATGATTAGACTCAATCATGTGGGTTTGAAGACTTTTTTAATGGTTGGTTGAATTCGGTTGGTCGAAGTTTCTGAGGGAAGTTCTTCTCAAATGTGATATCGTTAGTCTCAGGCTGCTGAAGCAAAGTAGTTGGTATGGTCGGTATACCGGTTCGGACAAGCACACTAGCCACAGGTAGTAATGCTAGCAGAGCACCAGGCACCATAGCAGGTGGTGGAGCAGGCGCCGTGTTAACAGCAGAGGATAGTATCTGAGCCTGTGCAACTGCAGGCAGAACAGGAGATGTGGTGATGTTGGGTTGCTGGTGATTTGATGAGAGCAGCGAGTGTTTGTGCTGCAGTGATCTCTTCTTGGCTTGAGTACGCAGCAGTTTTGGAATCGAGAATTATTCTTCGTCGACGATTGTTACTTTCAGCTCTATAATATTCTTGTTACTTGGATCTGCTATTACAAAAATGAACAGTCACTTCTGCCAGAATATTATCCAGTGTTTTGCTTCAAGTTGGCGCTTGCGTTCCTCGGGTGCCCTCTCGCCTCGCGTCTTGTAAGTTTCTGTTTGGAGAGGGTGTACTCGGAGTAATAGTGGTACTAGAAAGTGGAGATTTGGTGATCCATTGAATGTCCTCCAGTGAGAATTCTTTTCTATTGCCCTCCTCGCGACGGCAGGACCCAACGGACATTTTTCGCACTTAAATTTGCGTTGGAGGTACCTCTAGTACCTGGTCTCACTTCAATGCTCCGGTCAGCTTAAAAAGGGGAAGCCAGCGCCTTTTGTGCGGGATCCGCACTCCGCACTACGATATGCACTATCAGAAGGCCTATTCACAGCAGGAAATATCATAGACTCCTCTCTCTAGCATAACTTCCCTGTAGGCTCTTTAATGCCTATTGTTAATCAAACAAGCACCACATCAGCATCTAGATCTCCTATGACTTTGAGTTAGGAGGGGTTAGGGTTTCTATAAGCAATGGCTCATTCAGTGCTACTATGACTTGTCACACACATGCAAGCAAGCAGGAGCAGGACGAAGCAGGCCAATGCAGAACGTAATAAGACCCATGAACAGACAAATGTTCGTTTGCAACAATTTTTTAGGTGATGGGATCTAGGAGAGGCAAGGGCGGAGGAATGAAAGTAGATGGAGGCTCATCCAAGAACAAATTCAAATCAGAGACATCCAGCAATATATTAGTAAGCTTCAATGATGGAGAAGGAAATGTGAAATGATGGGAATTTGCTGGACCTCCTGGGGCTGGGCAATCATGCGTTGCTTGTGTGAATGTGTATGATGAGGTCTATGCAATCCAAGCAGGCGTCCAAGATGCGCATTTGATTTATACAAGGGTGATATTATTAACGACGATACTTTCGAAGACTTGTTGCCTCGTATCATAGCGTGTCCCACCACTTGCGCGACTACCTATTCTCTCATACTGGATAGTATCCCAGCCCTGCCTTCAAAAGAAAAGGTTTGGCAGCCTTCGTCGGAACCACCAGCGAATGACTAGCCCGCTGATACTCTCAAAAAAGAAACATACAACGCGGCAGTGTAGTCAAAGGAGGAGGCAGTAGGCAGCGACGGACCATTTCCTGTATAGCTGTAGCTTCTAGCAGCGAAGGGAATGAATTGATTGAGAAATTGAAGCAGGCGAGTAGATAAAAATGATCGTATTATCAGAGCCAACGTTTCAAAGTGTGCAGACACATGTGGCGTTGGTGAAGAATCGATAATGTTGGCATTGATTACGTTGCATGTTGCACAGAATGATACATATACATCATGATGCACATTGCAAATTGCATGTTGCACCCCATACATCATGACGATACATGAAGTATGCTGATGCATCATACTCCGGTAGATTCACATCGTAATTTCATCTTGCAAACACACTAGCAGGGAGCACCATTTAGACCATTGTCGGATATAATTGGTGTTATCTGTGCACGCATGTTTTCCCAGTGCGGTGAAGCTTCATTCTAGTAGTATGAGTCCATGATAATAATGTCTTGGTGCTTTTGAATGATGATGAGGTGACGAAGCAAGATGTATCTGCTGTACAAAGTAACAAGAAAACTACGTACACGAAGAAATAGCAAACAGTATAAAGCAGAGTAATCGTACTAGTATTCATTGTCCGATGTTGATCTTCGCCCTAGTGTAAATACTTCAAAGCTTGTCGACAATTCATCAGTCAGCATACTAGTACTACTGTAAGAATGATGATCATGCTTTCTCTAGTAATACTGTCATCAGCAGGGCGGCGTACTAGTAGTAATAGTAGCAGTGGTATGTAGTGCTTGTACGAGGGAAGAAAGGACAGTCATGATCTACTTCATAGAATTTATTAGATCCTACTTTTGCCCACTCTTCTCAAAACCAGCAGTGGCTGTGCTGCATGTAGTACTAACTAGTACTGATCTTCTCCTCCCTGTGTAACTACTACTTTGAATTTTGTCGACAATTCATCTTTGTTTGAGTCATAATGATGATTTCTCTACTGATGTTGTCATCGTCAGAGCGTCATAATAGTGTTACTACTTGTACTACGAGGGAAAGGACATTCATGATCTACTTCGTTGAATTTATTAGAGCCTTCTTTTATCAGAGCCTTTTACTAGTAGAGCCTTGGTGCTGTAAGCTGGTTGTCTGCTGTTAGTTGTCTGCTGGTTCTTGCCTGCTGGCTGGTCCTTTTTATGCTTGTACTACGATCTACTGATGTGTACACCTGCTGGTGACACCAAGACGAATATTGTGATCTGTAATTTTTCTTAGATGTAGTAATGTTGTTTTTGAAAATCGTTTTAGTAAATAAACAAGGGGGTTGTATGAAGAAATTGAGTAATCTAGTATTTGCTTATTCTTGCTGAAATCCCACATGATTGAAACTCAGTCTCACGAAATAAACGTAGCATAGTAATTTAAAATATCAGTTCGGGTACTAGTAGGCCAGAAGATGATATCTAGTATCATGGAATGCATTTGCAAACCAAAATGCTTCTTCCTCGTACTAGACTACCATTCTTGTAGACTCGGGGGTCTAGCGGTAAATGGGTACTGGTTTTGCTATCCATGCGTACCTGTACCCATCGGAATTCTTGTTCTTCTAGCTACTCCGCAATCTCTAGCTTCTCTCCGGAGATGGAGTTCAAGGAGCATGACACCCTAGTTGAGGCAGGCATTTTTGGTGCAGTTCGTCTCGTTAATCCCACTGACTTTTTGACAAATTCTCGTGGATACTTAAGTCGTCCTCCTTCCTTTAACAGAAAGGCCCTTTTTGTGACACCAACTCCACAACTCTGGCATGGGCCAGCAGATGAGATTGACAGGTCATTCGAGGTCATTACTTAAACTGCCATACTTTCTAAGGCCAGGAGCTGCCGGGAGTGAGAATTTACGACGTTTTAAAGATTCATCATACACTATTCCTTGTTTACAATACTGGAGAACTATCTTAAACTTTGCTGATTTTGTCTAGCACTATGATCTTTGACTTACATTGCCTTGATCCTCCTTCCCTGGTGCTCGCAAGAACCTCTATTCCTGCAACTGATGGAGGATCCTCTTCAAAGTTCTGTATTGACTTGTTGTCAGATCCTTCCTACTTTTTCAAATCTTGGTACGAGCATGCTGATGGTGCTACTACTCAACCTCCAGCTGGGAAGAACAGACCTTCTGCCAAACAAAGTAAGAAGAAAGGAGGAAAGAACAAGATGCACCTGAAATTGGAAATGTGCGAATCAATACTCAAGGGCGTCGACTGTAACTTTGGTAGCAGCTGTACCTTTGCTCACTGCGAGTCAGAACTTGAACTGACAACGTTAAGAGAGAGGGAAAAAGCCGGTCTCGTTGACATCATGACTTTTAGGACGCGCCCGTGTCTCGATCACGTCATGACAGGAAGCTGGTGAGTAGCATCGCTTACTCTGGTATTATTTGTTTTCACGATGCTGCTAGCAGGTAGTATTCTACTACTAGCATTGGTGTCATGTCTTTACTTTAGGCCTATAGCCTACAAGAACACATCATCGCTGTTGTTGTGCTACTTTTGTTTTGCTAGAGAGAAGATAGTGACGATCATACATTATATTATAACTGCTTTCTCACTTAGTAGCTCACAAACTTCTTCAACACCAATTTTGCATCATCCATCCGTAGCCCCTTCGGTTTCCGCTGCGTGAGCATTCACGATACAAGGGTGACAAATATCGGCACCACTTCTTGGTTGCCTTCCTGCCGTCAGCTTAATGCTCTACCCACAAACGTACATATTGATTGGAACTCGAGTGTTAATCAAAACTTAGTTCATCATGGCAGTACGTTTGGCAAGGAAACCGCTACTGTCTTCTCATCTTATGGCAACTTTGCCGAGAAGATATGCCAAGTGGGCCCTGAACATCATCCTCGCATCATCCAGCAGAAGCTAGTAGATAGTAATGTTGACAAGACTATTAATTTGGAAGACCTCTCGAAGTACGCCTCTTCACAAATGACGGTGCAGATTGGCAATATGCAGAGGCTTCAGATTGCCCTCGCCATGATTCCTAAGAATTGTCCTCTTGTATGCATGTACAAGCCTTCTCATCTTATCTTCGGCAGAGTTTGCATGGTCCGTCAAAGTCGTGCATTTGATTTGAGTCCTCCTCCTCCTACTAGTGCTGGTCCTACTAACTTTACAGGTAGCAGCAGCTCGTGTAATATTACCGAGATACCTATCGAAGACGTGCTAGTGCATAATCCATGTCATGTTATTGTTCGTGAAATTGTCTTCGGGCAAAATTCTGATCCTGACTGCCCTCCCACTTCATTGTGGTTTGGGATTCCAGAGGACGACATCACGACTTGCGATTTGAGAGATGAACTCAAACAGAACAGAAAGAAAACAGCCCAGCAGCGTCGAAAGAGACGAATTAGGACCAAAGAGCAGCATGGTGCTGGAGTATTTACAACAAAGCATGCTACTAGTCTTCATTCACCTGCTGCTGCATCCTCTGTATTTGGTTCTGGAAATGATCCTCTTCATTTGTACCATATGTCTCATAGAGCTTTTACGCTCTTTTATCCTCAGGATCAAGAAGTTCACGACCTTATCCGGAACGTAATGGTGCTTGAGATTGAAAAGATGAATCGTCATGGACGTCATTTGTCTTTAGTAGCGTCCTTTCCTCCTGGTGCTGTATTTTTGCCCCCTCAAAACAAGGGCGCTAGTAATCAAGTTCAACATGGCGACTTAGCTGCGTTGGAAGTAAAAGAGCTAGTTCTAAATGAGAAGATAGAGACATTGGGAAAGATCTTTTTGGATTCTTCCATGTGGCCTGTAAATCAAGGGAGAGAGTATGTGTCTTACTCTACCCCTATTCCATCTGCCGAAAGCGCGTATTGTACACCTCCGAATAACACGTTTCAGAATGCACTTTGGTCATCGTTTGTCAACAATCTTTGTGAGGACGCAGACGATGATCACCACAATAGAGCCGTGGCCGTGATGCCACATACTGTTATGGGCGACCGTGCCTTAGTACCACAAGAACAGCGCAGTGACAAGGAAGAGGCCAACACGCTGAGAAAGAAGAGGCTTCCTGTTTTTGAACACTTGCTAATGAAAACGTTGGCAGTTGTGATGCCTGTCACTACCACGACTACTGTGAAAAAGTACGGTATTACTCAGAATCCTTGTCGTTCGGCAATGTTCCTTATCTCCTCGTCACCCTCCGCCTCGTCGTCAGCCTCTTTTTTCAGGGACTTTGAAGCCCAGTGGAAATTAGTGCGGGAGTTTTATGACCACAAAAATAAGGTCAAAGAGTACTACGGAGATAGTGCTGCTGCTTGCAACAACTCCAGTGGCGTACTAGCCGCTGGAAGTTCAAATAATTCTTCGGGGTAGAACGACGAGGAACACTTTGTTTCTTGTTCAATAGATTGTTTTGTTGTTGTTGCATTCTTGTAATGCTGGTGTTCTGGGGGGGGGTTGGGGGTACGTTGAAAACAAGAAGAGAAACGGCGAAGAGCCACTCTTTCTTCATCAATCAGTGCTGCTATTTATCTTTCGTTGTAATCGTCGCAGTTTTGTGCCACTAAGCTTAACTCGGAATATGTTAATTAACAGCTTTTTGTGTGAATCGATTTTTCCGCTATCAAATTCCAAATTAAATAGTCGGTGAATACTGGTAATTTTTTTGCTGAGTAGCAGTCGGCGTGCAGTATTCCAAGAGGGTTCGAAGCAACTCAGATGAAAAAGCGTCATGACATATTGCAGAATCATCCTTCGTGCTCATCATGATAATCTGTCTTATGTCCTCTTATGTCGCATCATAGAAGACGAACGAAAGGTGCATTTTCCAAGAGAAATGATAACAAGTTGGCAGAGATCATTTCTTATTCTATTGTTGAAATGCCTGCATTCTTCTTTCCTCCTCCTCATCGTGTCCCAAATGCGCGAAGGCTCGTACAATGGCGTCTTCTTTTGTGTTGTGTCTTGTTGTTTACATGCTATCGGACTGGTTACTTCCTCCAATATATGCACGTTTTCGCTCGCTTTATCGTATTTCCAGTATGCATAAAGCTAGATTTTTGATATGTCAATCTTCAAATCTCTTGTTTTCAATTTCATTAGAATCACATGACTCACAAGCAATCACGTGGGATTTGCAAAATATATTCTCATATTGTTTTTTGAAGTTTGCAGTAAATTCTGATTGGGTTCCTCCTATTGCTGGAGATGATTTCCCCTCTGCTGGCCTTTTACTGATACAATTAAACTCAAATGTTGTTGTCTGGTGGCTGCGATCGGAAATAGATTGTCGAGCGGGA
>Ga0306864_1000835_pt1 | contig 13475 bp, 6 predicted proteins | sample AntRauTorckE5430_FD_190448 | JGI IMG/M metagenome (GOLD analysis project Ga0306864, IMG submission 190448) | Saline lake microbial communities from Rauer Islands, Antarctica - Metagenome Torckler E5 #430 (v2) (version 2) | ecosystem: Environmental > Aquatic > Non-marine Saline and Alkaline >...
GACTTGGGAGTGTATTTGATTTGTCTAGCAGTGGTTTCTTTTGGAACTTTGACTTTCAGTTCTATTTCATATTGGTCTTCTTTCCATGAATATGTTTTTGCGACTCCGATACCACCGAAAAGTTCTGCTGTTCGCTGTTTGGATAATTCAAGGTTTGGTGCAAATGATTGGGATGCTTCAATAAGACAGGACAACAATGTGAATTGGAAAAGGTGCATTGCGCTGTTTTCGTCTTTTAGTTATAGCTTGCTTGGCAATTTGTATCCTGTTATGTGTCAACAACAACTAACTACTAACTGTTCTGTGCCTTGTTGCTTGCTAGCTTGTTGATTGCAAAACGCAATGGGTGGTTGGTCCTGTGTCCTTTTTGTGTCGTAAATAAGATATTTTGAGCGCGAAACGTTGGACAGCCTATTTACTATTTAATTTTCTCTCCCTCCGCTCGTAGCTCGCTCGCTTGGCCATTCACTTCTTTTCTGTGTATGATGCATGATACAACAGTGCATGTATCAACTCTCCACTCATTACGCATTACTCATTACCTGCAAGCCAGAAGCTAATGAGTTGTTGCACTAAACAACGCATCCTTTTACATTACACCAACAAGATGATCATTTCTCCATCTGAAATCAGCTTCGTTCGCCAATCATGCGCAGACAACTTCCGAATGGATGGAAGGTCTAATCTTCACCATCGACCCTATTCTCTCCTATCCCCAACATCGTCGCCTATCTTATCCAACGGTTCATCCCGTTTGTTCCTTCCTGCATCGAATACAGATATATTATGCAGCATCAAGGCAGAACTCGTTCATCCACCTTTCATTAAAAGTGAGGGAGTCATTGACCTCAATGTTGACATTCTACCATTTGCATCACTTTCAAAGGATAGAAAAGATATCCGGAAAGAGGAACAAGAGGTGACATCGACATTAACGCATTTGCTACTTCCGCATTTGTTAAATCGAAATAAGCTCGTTGTTCTGAAAGGAAGGTATGTCTGGAGACTCAATATTGATATACTAGTGACACATTGTGATGGAACTTTAATGGATGCATGCAGCATGGCTATTTTTGGAGCTATGCAAAATTTGAGATTGCCCAGTATTATCCCAGTGGAAAAGGTGGATCATGGTGTTGGTGCAAACAATGGACAGACTGGAGGGAAGAAGTCAAGGGCTTCTGATGAGATTATGCTGGACGGTGATATTGCAAACTCTGTTTGTCCAGATGAAGGTGGAGTTTTGGATTGTCCTGTTGTCCTCACAGTGTGCTTGATTCCAGTCAACGCAAACGATATTGCTTCCGTCCGTAGGGTCAAGAAGAAGAATGAAAGTGTCATGATTATTGATGCATGTAGACAAGAAGAAAGGTGTGCTTCAACGAAAATTAGCATCAGTGTAGATGGAAAAGGAAATGTGTGCGGTGTTCACAAGTATGGGAGCTCTTCGGTTTTGGGAAATTCGTTGGGTAATATCAAATTTGAGATGTTGCCTCAGATCCAAAATGTGGCCATTTCGTGTTCACAGAGCGTATTCGCAATGCTGAAGAAAAGTCATGATGATAACGGAGCTGGAAAGGGATTGGGAAACGCTGAAGATGTATACTCAAACTTTTTCAGAAGTCAATTTGAATTGCAATAATTAATTTTATATAATTTAGCTTGCTCTGCTTTCGCAATAATCTCGGGCTGGGTTGATTGTACCAAGGTTATGATGATCGTGGTAATCATCAAAGGAAAGCAGCAGTACCTCGTCTAGGTTGTAATCGTATAAGCTGCTCACAAAACAATGGTAGTCTTTTTACACGTGGAACTCGTTTTGTTGATATCAAATCAATTTCCGTCTTCTGATTATGCTATGTGAGTGTAGTCTTTTATTGACTCAATTTACGATGATGCGTCGAGTAATATTTAGCATTTCTTCTTCGCGTCGCTGCTTAACCCCGCATGCTCCATGCGACATGCTCTTTACATAGTTTGGATATCCCAATCTTGATTCAGATTTCTTATTTCTTATTTATTAGATGAGATTTGCCTTCGCCACTCAATGTGCTATTCGCCGTAATTAAAAGCCATTAAATTGATATCTCATTATTATTAATTAGGCTATTGACCTGTTGCTTCGCAATGGAAGAAGGGGAGAGAGGGTTGATCGATGGATGGAACGAGATGAATAGTTGTGTTGAGAAAGCTAACAAGCGCGCGAAATTTAGAAAAATGAGACTCTACGGCGCGCTAACTCATAACTCACTGCTAATAATGACCTCCAACCTTTTTTTAGCAAGCTCCATGCTCCATGCTCCATGCCACACAACATGCAACATCACATAATATTACAATACGTCACCCCCACCCACCACATACAACACACCACCGTTCAAATAGCATAGGAAGGCACAGTATTTCGGTTGCCGACGTATTTCTGATAATTATTTACACATGGACTCCAGTAAAAGGTGGATTGACAAGATTGACACCAGACTTAATGCATGTAGTCTCGAAACCTTGTACACGCCTCTCAAAAACCATTCCTATCCCCTTGTTATTGGATGTTACCAACTCAATGAAGGCACGCCAAGTGAGGAAAACATTGAAGGGGAATCCAAAAAGCCATCTCGTAGTGGCGAACTGATAATGCATACGATAGATGCAAACCTGAAGTTTGGAAACGAGGACGAGGTTCAAATAATTGACACAGATAGTGGTGTACTAGATGGAAAATGGCTTCAAAGTGGTCCCTTTTATGTTTCCTCTGTAGAAGACGTTGATAATAAAGGATACATGTTCGCCACTGCAAATGCATCTAGTTCGATCAATTTATATCAATTACAAGAAAAAGATGAAGAAATTGCTTTGGACTTGAAGCATGTTGCTGCTACGAACGCAGATGTAGATGCAAATGGCCTTGCTCTTTCGTTGGCGTGGGACGAATCGAACTACAAATTTGGCGATGATGGAACTTGCGCCAGTCGGATAGTATCTTCTTACTCGAAGGGAAGCTTAGCTATTCATGATATCGTTGGTGTAAGGACCGCAAAAGAACATATCGAATGTTCGGAAACGCAACGATGGGACGCTCATACTCTTTTTGGTTGCGCGGCTGAAGTCTGGACGGTGTGTTTTGCAAGCAATCGTCATTACAATACTTACGCAGACACTGTCATCAGTGGTGGAGATGATTGTAAAATGAAATTATGGGATTTAAGAATGACTGCCAAGCCTACATCAACCAAGACTGGCTTTGATGCTGGAGTTACGGCTGTTGCCTATCATCCTACATTGGAACATGTGTTCGCTGTCGGAAGTTATGACGAAAATGTGAGAATGTTTGACATGAGAAAGATTTCTGGAGAACCTCTGGCAAATATTCATGTCGGAGGAGGAGTTTGGAGGGTGAAATGGCATCCCACTGATGAATCACGTATTCTCGTTGGCGCGATGCACGGCGGCTGCAGAATTGTGGATGTTCCATCCATTGTAGCATTACCGAATAGTGATGATTGTATAATTGATGCTACTAGGATTACCAAGGAGTTTACTGAACACGAGTCTATGGCCTATGGAGCCGATTGGATCTCTGATGAAGACAATTACGAGGCAGCTGTCAGTTGTAGTTTCTACGATAGAAAAGCTTTCATATGGAATAGTTCAAGCGATTCTCTATGATGACAGTCTCCATTAATAACACTCATTAATAACACATAATAGCATTTCCATATTTTTGTTATCATCATCTTATCACACCTGAAGACCTAGAATCTTGATGGCAGTACCTAGATTATCTTTTGCAGACTCAACCTGCTTCCTTGAACGTTCGATGAAAAGGTCAATTCGATCTTTTCCACCACCAGGATTAGATTCTCCCCAACTGGAGATGAAAGCTGTATTGGATGCTGCTTCAGACATTTCGCCATATGATTCCATTGCCTCCATATATTGGTCCTCATCATCTGATGAAACCAAATTCCTTAAACGAAAAAGTGTCTTATCAGCCCTAAAGAGTGGATCATTCATGCTCTTAAAACCAAGATACTCCATAACCTTTTCGGGTGTTCTTTCACAGCCAATGTAGGGGTTGTCTGTTCTTCCACAGATAGTAGTTTCTGTTTCCCAATTGTCCAGAAGATATTTGAGACGTTTATATCCCTTCACAAGGTTGTCTTTATCAGTCTGAGGGGTTGCATTGGCTTCTAATGGTAATAGCACCCCAGTCATGGATGCTGTTAGAATTGCTGCTGCTGATTTGTGCAGAACATTTCTGCGAGATGTTTGGCTGTGAGAAAATAGCACAGATCCAGTTGACGACTTCGTTGATATGGACGGGGTGGTGAATGCAATCGATCCACGCAATGAAACGAGCATCATTGCTGTGCTGACACTCAATAAAGATTTCATATGATCAACTGTAACTGTGCCTCGGTTATTTTAGGTGTGCATTCGTAGCGAGAGTGAGTAGTAGAAACTAGAAGTAGTGATGATGGTGGATGCTGGATGCTTACGTCTTACTTCTTGAATGTATGTTGTCTGTTTTTTCGTTTTTGAGCAAGTCGCAAGCTACAAGTAGCAAGCTACAAGTGAGAAGTGAGAAGATAGATAGATACGTCATTTACGGTTATAAATTGTAACGTTTCTAAGAGGCTTTGATTTATTATTTATTATTATTCAGACGTCTGCGAAGTCTAGCGTTTTTGTAGCATCTTCATCTTGCCTTCCATCACATTTGGGCAAGGCGACAATAAGTACAGACATGTTATCCGTAGATCCAAGGTTCAAGCATTCTTCCAAAAGCAGATCTCCAACGATTGGCAACATTGCACTTGTATCATCAGTATTACTTAATTCTGCCACCTTTTTTATCACAAACTCTCCGACATCATCATTAGACATGACATCATAGACTCCATCACATGCTAGAATTAAGAAGAGGTCGCGAGAAAAATCTCTTTTGTGAATGATTATCTCAGGAACGCTTATAATTGCCTGTTCGCATTCTTTGAGATCTGAGTTGTCCTTGTAGTCGAAGTCTCCAAAAGCACGCGAAACTGCAATTCTATCAGTATCGCTTTTGCAAATCTTGGATATTGTAATTGTCTCACCATCAATAGTAAATGTCTCGTCTTCCACTTTCATGCCAGCCTTTTCGATGCGTGCTTTTTCATTGTCGAGGTTTGGTTTATGGTCGTAGCTCAAGGCTTTCACAATAATTTTAGAAGACTTCTTCTCATTTAGGTCTTTCAATGACACATCTGTTTCATTTTTCACAGAAAGCCTCGCGAGTCCTTTTGTTGTCTCAGAAAGGTCGGGCTCGCTAAGGTTATCTTCACACTTCTGAACAAGCAAGCAACGACTATCCCCTACATTCCCAATCATGATCGACTCTGCTGCTATGACTGCCATCACTCCAGTTGATCCTCCGTGACGCACACTATTTCCTTTTGACAATTTCTTTTTGAGCTCGATATCTGCAACACTGCACGCTTGAATCAACGCTGTTTCTAAGCCACTGATGTCACCGCTATAGTCCACCCATTCCTTTGTAGATGTAAAGTAGGGAATAATATTTTCTGCAACAAACTCTGATGCAATTCCTCCATCGCCATGTCCGTCGAATACACCGAAGAAACCGAAAAGATTCAATTTATCTCGTGTTAGAAGGGGATAAGCAGAGCAAATAGCATCTTCCATATCAATTCGATGACCCGGCATATCACTTGAGCCAAAAGTCAAATCCATTGGTCTTTGGTGTATTCTTGTTCCAGTACAGCTTCCGGTCCTCTCAAACGCAGGTGTGTTTTCTCCATAAACGCTTCTATCCCCAGGGCTAAAGAGTTCGTTTCTTATTGCAGTAATATTTGCCCTCGCTTTGGGTGCTCTACTAGTTGCTGCCCAACCAAGTGGAGTTCTGCCTGTCAAATCAGTAGGCGCATTCTCGCCCCAAGGCTCAACTCCAAAGCGCTCCTTCATCTTCTTCTTGAGAAGCTGAACAACTTCAACATGGCCCTGTAATGATGCAATATGTAACGCAGTACGGCCTTGCACGTCTCTCGCGTCAAGATCGACCGGATACACAACCTTGATGTTGGTCTCTTCCCATTCGTGGCCTGGACTTTCCTCCTTTTCTTCCAAGGCGAAATCGATCAGAATCAGAGCTACAGCATAGTTACCGACAGATGCAGCAGCGTGTAGCGGAGTGAAACCATTTGGAGCTGCATTTCCCATATTGGATGCTCTTGCATTTGCCAAACTTGGGTCTTTACTTAACATTTTCCTCACCTTTTTCAATTTTTTCTCGTTCAATTGAGTGGTGGAAGCGCAATAGTCTATAAAGATTTTACTATCTTTCCACACATTGGGAGGTGAGAGCATGCTCTGCGTCAAGTCTTTTGCTGCATCAAGAACAAGGCGTTCTACTTTTGGCTCTACCTTCAAGCGGCTGGACGATGGTGATAAAAATGATGGTTTCTGGTTTAGGCCGACATTTTTCCTGGGTGTACTGAATGTGTTATTGCCACTCTGCAGACCTGTATCCGTTGTAGGAACTGGGAGCTGTGCACTAGTGTCAACAGCCTCTCCATCATGATTTGAAGCGGGACTGGCGAAATTTGGGTCAGGGGCAATCCAATTCCAGAAGCCTCCAGAAATTTTTGCACGTTCTGAAGTTTCATCTTTCTCTTCAAAATGGGCGTCGGGCGCTAGTAGCTGCCCTATATCTGATTTCCATCTACTGAACATTCTGATTTGTAATTGTGCGAATGTAAGAATTTCTCGGTTGCAGTGAAGGACAGTAGAAGTTGAAGGAGATGTTGTATGTTATGAGTTGTTGTGAACTGAGTACAACCGTTTCTTGTTTCTTTGTTGCTTGTTGCTTCTTGTTCTGTCTTGTTTCGCAGTTTAAAAAGGGGACAACGGTGTCGGGCGGGCAACGACTACTTTTCTTGCGAACCACCTGACAGGTTGGGATTCAATAATCAAATCTAAACGCAAAAGAGCATGATATTAATTTGGAACATAATGTGCGGATGTGCCCATACCTTTGATGCTGCTTGTAATCAGACAATCATGCAGACACATGGTTAAATGGTATACTCTGAGAATAGGGCACTGAGATTAAAATTGATTCCAATTTAAAAATCTGAGATACTCACGTTTCATATTAATAATTACAATTATGCCTTCTTGGTAATTCCAACTTCAGCAGGTCTTATTACTCTATCATTCAGTAAGAAACCACACTTCATGACCTGTCCAACAGATCCAGCGTCCGAGTTTTCGTCAGGGTACTCAAAGAGAGCTTCATGCATGTTGGGGTCGAATTTATCACCAGGAGTTCCAAATTTCTTCAAACCATTCTTGATAAATGCCTTTGTAAGTCCATCATCTGTCATTTGAATACCTTGGAACAAAGTTGAAAGTACAGGATGACTGTCATTATCTGTACGGAACTCTTCTGGAACGGCTTCCATTGCACGAGAAAGGTTGTCAGATGTATCAAGCAGTGATTTTGCGAAAGAACCGACAGCATAATTACGTGCATTCTCGACATCCCTCTTGGCGATGCGACGAATATTCTCCTGCTCAGCTAGAGAACGCAAAAATTGATCTTTCATTTCTTTCAATTCTTCTTGGAGCTTTTCTACTTCAGAAACTTCTTGTTCGTCTTCAGAACTGGATTCTTCCTTCTCCTCTACATCTTCTGCTTCTTCCTTTACTTCATCTGTGGTTTTATCGCTGAATGCCCTAACCTTTGAGAATTCGTTGCAAAATCGGGAAGAATTACTAGCAAGGCAGCTGGCGTTGTTCTGGGTTGGGATTGGATTGTTTGAATTTACTAGCTGGTGGTAAAGGCGAAACTGAACTTGTGTAGATGCAGCAACAACGCTGGTGTTCCTTTTCACCAAGTGTTGGATAATTGTGCGGCTAAGAGATGAAGACATGATTAGAATGTTGTTGTTTGTAAGACGATGATGAAGTATCGTAGTGTATGGTTTGTTCTGGTGTATGTATGTAATAACTACTTTGTTATTGTTGTGAGTATAATGAGTAATGTCACAACGTGGAGAGATGAAGATGTGGAAGGCGAAAGAAGAAACCTCTCTAGAAAACAGCTTAAGCTGTGTGCGTGGTGGAGGATTTATCTTAACCATGCATGACTGTGGGGATTTGTGATTTAAAAAAAATTGAGCCTTGTTTCTTTATGATACTCCCCCAACTTTCGGTAAAAATACAGGGTAATACGATACGAATAAGATAACATCGCCTTATTACCATACAGTCATTTACAACTCTATGTTATATTGATCTTGCTCTGTCGATGATCAATTCTTCAAATATCAGTTGACCCTGAAGACAATGCCATCGAATCAACAGTTGTGTGAGCCAATGAAACGAACGACCGAGGATGATTTTGCCGAACTTTGATACCTTTTGGAGCAACTGGAGATTCCTCGAGACTTTTTGCAATTGACATTTCTATTCTTGGAAAGCATGTAATTGTCCCTGCTTTGGTTGGGATCCCAACGAACGATAGAGTACCCTTGGAATTGGATGAAAAAGTCATTGTTCCTCTGACAGATCCACCAACAATCCAGTCTGCTTCTGAACTTGATAAATGGTATAGAATCTCAGAAATGGAATCTAAAGCAAGAGTGCCACAATCAATATCGTAAGTAAATATGACTGGCCCTCCAACCAATCCCTGAAGAGAACTAGCTGTAAGGTCGGCAACGACAATAGCTTCCTCCACACTTGTATCCTGCACAACAAGAAATCTCTCAATTGCATGGATATCCAACGGAAGAACCTGGCGAAAGGATTTTCCGAATTGATCTTGTAAGACAATACTTAATATTGCCTGATTCTCCTGGTTATCGGTGATGCTTGATGATCGTTTGCAACGGAAGCCGAAGAATAATTCCTCTCCTTCAATCACTGACTGATTGTATAGTCCAACGTTTAAGTCACCATCAGTGTCAAGTTGTAATGCTGATGAAAGAGATATCTCCCACTCTTTCAGACTGAATGGTACTGGAGTATTACAAAGAACTGTTGCACTGATCATGAATGAATCGTTGTCAATTGGATAGAACATTGAATTCTTTATTGTGAGGGCTGCGAGCTCTAGAGTGGTTATAGTTGCTTCTAAAATTGCTGTGATTGCTGAAGAATAAATTGGCTTGCTTTCCTTAACGAGAGATGCGTACATTCCATGGTGGTAAGAAGTTGTTACCACTGTATCCAATGTTTGAAGTGCAGAGAAGCTATAAGTATCGTCATTTTGTACATTTGGGTCGTAGGAATCGATGGCCTCGCTTTTCACACTAGCGATTAGAGTTTTCGTTGCATTTGGAAGACAAGATCCAAGATCAAACTCGCAGGTATCCTGCCACTCTGTGTCAGCAGCTTTGCCTTCTACTATAGGAGGCATCACTTGCAACCCCTGAGAGCAAGTGAGTTTTACAGTCCCACTATTGACAACGTCTGAACCGGAATGAAATAGCACTCGAACGTTCTGGATGTGACCTGGGATTAGGAAGATGGGATTCAGCTCAATGCTTTGAGTCGGTTCGTTTGGAAGAACATCAAAGCCTATAACATTATTGGAACTGGTTGTAAAATCTTGGTAGAATGCGGCGTGCTTCCAATGTACGCATACACTGGCGATAACAAATTGACCAACCGACATGGCATCCCAGGGGAAACTGCACTTATTATCTCCAGGCGCGATATCAATGGGAGTATCTATAGATAGGACGAACGCTGCATCGGACTCTGTTACCTCATCGTTTGCCTCTGTGAGCCGCTGGTAGTCATCTACTTTCAATAAGTAAATAGCCACTCGATCGATTTCGATAGACTTGGCAAGATGGCTCTCGACGACAATATCAGCATATGCTTTATGACCAATTTCACAAGTATGCATGACAACATCAGTATTCAGAAGATGTTGCAGAGATTTCCCCAACGGGGTTCCCCTAATAAAAAGCTTGATGCCAAATAATGGGGATATATTCCATCGAAATTCAGATATTTCTTTTATATGTACAATTGCTTGAAGGTCACGAGTTAACACGTGACGCAGTTTCATTGGAACGGCATGTGATAACCGTGAGCCTAGGCAGTAAGTCAAAGATTTAAGGTATTCTGGAGCATTGGACAGTCTGCGCTGACAACATGTAAGACGAAAGACTCTCCACGACAGTAGTGTGTTCCAGGGATCTTTCAAGCAATTATCGATTGTCATCAACAAATTTTCAACCGCTGCCTGCAAATCTCCTTTCAAAATGTAGATCTCTGCAAGTTCTGCAAGTACGCGTGAAACGGAACGGTTGCGTTTTAAGAAAGTGTCCATTTGAATGATAGAGTCGCAAACCTCAATGTAAATGGCTTCGAAGCATTTGTCAGACTTGAGTCCATGCACAATCCATTCAGCAAAGTGGCCTAGGTTCCAAGCCTTTGAGGGAATTAAAGGAGCACAAGGAACTATATCCTGAGATGGTTCGTTGGTCCTTTTGGGATCATTCCAGGGGCACCAAGGTTCAAGAGAATCTGGTGGGTACTCAGCTACAGCCTTATGAAGCAATGTCTCAGAAGAGAATACCTCCTCGCTGATGTTCAGAAGACGAATACGTATATAATTCAGGACATCGCACCTCACACTCATGAAAGATTTACTGTTCACTCCCAGTAAGCCTTGGCTCTTGGATTTTTTGGGTGGTGATCCAGATGATGTAGTGACGGAGTCACTACCTGATTGAAGTAGTCGAGAAGTATACACATCAGATGCCACTTTCACATCCCAACAAGCGCTAGCGGCCCAAATATCATTTTGAAGTCGTGCAATACGACATTCTTCACCGCCTAGTAGACCCGCCTCGTCGAAGCATATTTTGTGAAACCTTTTCACATACGTCAGACATTTGTTCACTGCAGCTCTTGGAAGCTTCTGCAAAAACAAAAGTTTCACCTGACGAGCAAAAAGATACATATTGACCAAGTATTGAATATCATCAAGTTTCTCCGTATTCTTGATTATCTTGCGAAAATCTGAAGCGTGCCCAGCCATTGCAATATTTGTCATGTCTTCTGGACATGATCTCTTTAAAATCTCTAATGAAGGTCTAATCGGAAGTGTTGCCTCGAGCTCTTGGTATTGATTCATGGCTTCCATTGGGAGTTTCATCTGCTCAAAGGTAAGAGCAACACTATCTTTGATAAGAAAATGTTGTTTCCAGTCGATGAGGTTCTTATCCTTCTTTTTCGAAGGGGAGCCAGGAATGGTCTGATCGTGCTCAAGACGTTTCAACTCTTCGTTGTAACGTTCGACTCTTTCAACGAATCCAGATAAAACTGTCTTTCCTAGCTCTTGGCAGACAGTGTGAAATTCCTGTTTCTGAATTGGACTTTGAGGAGCAAGGTTATTAAACGAATCTAGAAGTGTGGAGAGCACACAAGTTTTGCCATTTGGAAAATCTGTCAGAAATTTCTTTTGAATTTCTTTGTGTTCCTTCGAGAGCATGAAAATTTGCGAAGAAACTGAGCCGTCATCCAAAGTGCTCTGTTCGTCATCAGCGGTACTTTTTTGGCCTTGCTGGTTTCTCCATGCATTTGCAGCAGCCAATCGCCTACCCAGACCAAGCCCTCCACCCTTGTACGCATCTTCAACGTTAGGTGACATTTCGCTGTCCACAGAAGATGGGTGAATAGGTACAAAAATGATAAGATACTTGCAGCTGGTATTCCCTCCCGCCGCATCCTTTGCTGCAGACACGGCTTTATTTGCAGCAGCTACTTGTTCCCTTTTGTTCTCCTCGCGTTTTTTGGCACCAAACTCTTTTCTAGCTGCCGTCTTTGCGGCGCTGATTGCCTTGAGCTGATTCCCACTTCCAGCACCATCAATTTGATTCACAAACGCGCGTAGCGAAGGTCGCACTTTGCCTCGATAGTGCTCTATTGAACAGCAGGCTGCAATGTAAACGTGGCAGATGGGACTATTGTGCCACTCTGCTGGGTCCACGATAGTCGGCACGGTGAGTTTTGTTTGAAGGGGCAGATAATCAATATTCTCAATTTCATTGGTCCGTGTGTTCTTGTAGGAAACCGACTGCAGTGTGCCATTGTGCTGTTGGTGAAAGACTGTCTCGAATTTTTCATAGATGTGCAATTCTCTCAATTTTGGTTTGGGCTTTTTGGGATTCCAAGCTTTTCGTTTCATATGGCGCGATGGTGAGCCATCTTCGAATGGACTTTGTATGCTGCTACTGGTTGGGTCAATAAAGTTGACGAGTGGGGTTTGTTGAAGGCTCTCAACAAATGACGGAGGCAGTCCTTGCAAATCTATTCGCGGACCCTCATTTGAATTTCTCTTCGGTGACGTCTTGGTTACTTCTCTGTCAACATAGTCAAAACCATGCTTGAGATGTTTGAAGAATTGGGTGCGATAATTGGCATTATCAACAGGATCGTTCGATTGTGGAGACCCATTTAATTCAGGGGATATTGAATCATTGTTGCCATTTTCAAGGGCGACACCATCTTCTGACAACATGGTATCAGTTTGTCCTTCTGCATCGACTTCAAGAGCTATAACGTCATCAGTTCCATCTTCTAACAATGACGTGGCGCCATCATCGTTTTCAAGGGCTATGACATCATCAGCTTCATCTTCTAACAATATGGTTCCGACTGGCCCTTCTACAGCAACTTTGAGAGTTATAATATCATCAGCTTGGTTGGTGACATATTCAATCTTCTTCTCTCCAATCTCAGGTTCTTCAATCATCTCCTCGCTCGTTGGAACTTCATTTTCACCTTTGTATACTTCGCTTTCAGTATCATCTTCGATACTTGATAAGTCATCGTCTTTGTCACTTTCATGTGCATCTAATGTGGCAGTAGGATCATCTCCTTCGCTAATCAGATCATCCATATCCATGTCCACATCAGAATTATTTGTCTCGTCATTATCATCATCCTCAACCTCTCCTTCTGCTTGAAGTTCAATTCCCAAATCGATGGCAGCTAAAGAATTTCTATGGGATGCTAAATTGACGCTCTCCATATTTATATCACTAACAGTACCAGACAATGAGGTATGTCCTCTTGAATGGACACGGGGATCGGAGGAGTCATCATCGTGAAGCAGCTGCGTTGCATCTTCCAAGATTTGCTCCTTCTCGGTGACTGTCGCACCAGCAACATTCATATTGATGGACGCATCATCTTGATGGGATTCTTCGTCTTCGCTATCTGAATCAATGCCATGCTTCAACCGATATGCCAATGCATTCCTTTTTTCTTGTTTTAATCGTTGCTCCTCCTCCAATTCCAATGCAAGATGATTTTTTCTGTCCTCTATTTCTCGCTGCAGTTCTTCAGCAAGTTCATCTTTTTTCATTGCAACCATTTCTTCCGTGTCGTCCGTACGGTTCCGAGTGATCTCCGGTGGTGATGGTGATGGTGATGGTGGTCGCGGAGTA